>MDTB01065729.1_pt1 | contig 10094 bp, 12 predicted proteins | sample 811161 | NCBI WGS metagenome assembly MDTB01 (sample SAMN05326650, study PRJNA326480) | marine metagenome | isolation source: seawater | place: Mediterranean Sea | collected 2009
TAGAATTGATAAAAACAATTTATACTGATCACCTTAATGCTGGGTATAAATGGATTTATATAAATATTTTACCGTCTATTTTTGGTCTATATTATATTACACCAGGAAAATTTGTTTCAGTATTTTCATATATTTATTTAATTTTTATAATAATATTAAATTTTTATATAATTTTAATCTTATGCAAAAATATAAATTTTATTTTTTTAAAAAAAAAAAAATTTCTCTACATCACTACAACATTATTGATAATTTTTTCTTGTTTCTTAATTTTAAATAAAAATTTTTGGACTGTCATAAAAGTTTATAGTTATATTTTGCCATTTTTGTTTCTTTTAATGTCCATTAATTTTAGAAACCAAAAAATAAATAAAATTATGATTGTGCTTATTGCAATTTTCCCAATTTACAAATATTCAACAAATAATAATGGTATTGGAAAAATTGACTCTATGCCATCAATAATAAATAAAGATTACAAGTTGAATATAAACTGGAATTTGAAGCAAAAGGATTTAGATGACTGTATTTACGTATTTTCTACAGAAAATGACTATTTTGTAAGATCTTACATTACTATTAAAACAATTTATTCCAATAAATACTTTCAAAACGAAATTGAATTAGATAACAATAATAAAAATTGTAATGTATCTATCGTTGAAAAAAATTTTATTGTAGCAAGTAAAAATGATTAAATTATCTGTAGTAGTTCCTGTCTATAATGAGGAAAAAAATATCAATTCTTTTCTTATGAGAATGGTATCAACTATAGAAAAAATTACTCACCAATATGAAATCATTTTTGCTCTTGATCCATCTGAAGATAAAACTGAAGAGATAATTATAGATGAAATTAAAAAAAACAAAAAAATTAAGATAATCATTTTCTCTAGAAGATTTGGACAACCTACTGCTACAATGGCAGCTCTTAAATTATGTAAAGGGCAAAAATGTCTAATAATTGATTGTGATCTTCAAGATCCACCTGAGCTGTTGTTGAAAATGAATGCTATGATGGATGAGGGATTTGATGTCGTCCTTGCAAAAAGAAAATCAAGAAAAGGAGAAACTTTTTTAAAAAAATTAATCACCTCAATTGGCTATAAAATAATTAATAAAATATCTGATATTAATATTCCAACTAATACAGGCGATTTTAGATTAATCTCTAGAAAAATAATTGAGCATCTAAATAAATTTGACGAACCTAATGCTTTCCTTAGAGGTCTGGTAGCATATGTTGGTTTTAATCAAACAACTATTGAATATGATAGAGATGAAAGAAGGTCAGGTAATAGCAAATATAACAAATATTTAGGTTCAATAAAAATTGCCTTTAACGGAATTTTTGGGTTTAGTTCAAAACCAATATTTATTATGTCTTTTGTTGGATTTATGTTTGCTTTAATTAGTTTTTGTATTGGATTATATTATTTAGTTATAAAGCTATTTGATCCGACTATTACTCCAGGTTTATCATCAACAATTCTATTCTTAACTTTTTTTTCAGGCTTACAATTAATTGGATTGGGTATTTTAGGAGAATACATTGGTAGAATTCATGATGATGTAAAAAAAAGACCAAAATATATAATTTCTAAAAAAATTAATTTTGATGAGTAAACTAAATCTTAAAAATGTTGAAAAAAAAAATATTTCTTTCTTTGATAAAAATTCTGTTTATCAAAAAGATATAATAAATATAGATACGTATAAAAGTATATATAAAGAAATCTCAAAAAGATTGGATGGAACAAACAGCTTATTAGATATAGGGCATGGAGGAGTATTTGATTATGATACTAAAAAAATTAAAAAAATAACGGGACTTGATTTATCATTTATGAATTCACATAATCTACCTTCTAATATTAAATTAGTTAAAGGTAGTGTATTAAAATTACCTAAACATTTAAACTCCTATGATAAAGTGTTGATGAATATGTTACTTCATCATTTAACAGGAAAAAATATATCTGAGAATTTTGAAAATTTAAATAAATCGATTGAGCAATCAAGCCATGTTCTTAATAAAAAAGGTAAATTAATTATAGTCGAATCCTGTGTTCCAGTTTGGTTTAACTTAATAGAGAAAATATTCTATAAATTTGCAAGTAGAATAATTTTAAAATACCTAAATCATCCCCCAGTATTTCAATTTACAATTGATCAAATTGTGAATGTTTTAAAAAAAAAGGGATTTAAGAGAGTAAATTACAAAATAATAAAACAAGGTAAATTTATACTACAATTTGGCTATAAGTTTCCTACCTTTCTAACACCAGTAAAAACTGTCTTATTTATAGCGAGACAAAATTGAAAATAAAAAAAAGAATAGCTGTTGTTACCGGATGTTATGGATTTATTGGAAGTCATTTGACTGAATTTCTAATTAAAAAAAAATATTTTGTAGTAGGCTTGGATAACTTATCTACAGGAAGAAAAATTTTTTTAAACAAAATGAATACCAAAAATTTTAAATTCTATAGGGTGAATTTGCTTACTGATAATTTAGATAAATATTTTAAAAATGTTCAAACAGTGTTTCATTTAGCCGCAAATGCTGATGTGCGATATGGGCTAAAACATAGAGATAAAGATATAAAACAAAATATTATTGTTACTCACAGAATTTTAGAACAATTATACAAAAATAATATTAAAAAATTTATCTTTTCCTCAACTGGTTCCGTATATGGAGACTCAAAAGATATTCCAACAAAAGAAACAACATCATTTCCAATTCAAACATCATTGTATGGCGCATCAAAAATATCTGCCGAGTCTCTAATAACTTCATATTCAGAAGCGTATAATATTAAATGTTTTATATTTAGATTTGTTGGTATACTAGGGCCTAGATATACTCATGGTCATATTTATGATTTTTTATTACAGTTATTGAACAACCCAAAGATACTTAAAGTTTTAGGCGATGGTAATCAAAAAAAATCATACATGCATGTTGAAGACTGTATTAATGCAATTTGGAAGTCAATTAATTTCTTTAAAGATAGAGTTAATATAATTAATTTAGGTAATCCAGAATATATAACTGTAAAAGAGTCAATTAAAATAATAAGTAAAAGTTTAAATCTGAGACCATTAATTAAATATCAGGGAGGTAAAAGGGGCTGGGTAGGAGATAGTCCGTTCATTTTTTTAAACACAAATAAAATTGGCAAAACTGGCTGGAAACCAAAGTTCACAATTGAAGAATCAGTACAAAGTACGGTGAAATATATAATGAGTAATAAATGGATATTAAAAAATTAAATATAACGATATTAGGTTCTTCTGGTACCATAGGATCTTCACTTGCAAAAAAATATTTGAATGATGGAAATCATTTAAATCTATTCTATAGATCAATAAAAAAAAAAAAATTTATTAAAGAAAAAATTAAATTATTTAAATAATAAAAAAAAAATACAATTTCATAAATTTAGCTTTTCAAATGAGGAAAATATATCAAAATCAATACAAAAAAATAAAAAAACTTTTCTCAATACAGATTTACTAATTTTGACTGTTGCAGAACAGGGGCAAATTTCGAATTTTTTTGAAATGAATTTAGAACAATTTAAAAAAACTTTTTTTATAAATTTTATTTTTTATATTGTATTTTTTAGAAAACTTGCTCCAATTCTTAGAAAAAAAAAAAAAATGTTAGTAATCTTATTTTCAGGGGGTGGGTCAACATCATATAGAAAAAATTTTAGTATCTATTCACTAACAAAATTAGGCTTAGTTAAATTAACCGAAATTCTTTCTAATGAAATATTAAATAAAAATATAAGATTTAATATTTTATCACCAGGAATTGTTAAATCAAATATGACAAAAAAAATTCTTCATTCGAAAAAAAAAGTTTCTGGTAACGAAATAAATAAAATTTTAAAAAATTTGAATTATACTGATGATAATATAATTAAAATATATAAAACTATTAACTTTTTAAATTCAAAAAAAGGAAAATTAATATCTGGAAAATTTATTAGCTCATCTTGGGACGCTATTTATGATATGAAACAGAAAAAATTAAATCAATTATTAAAAAGTGACTATTATACATTAAGAAGAAAAGAGTTTATTTGAAAACATTAAATGCAGCTGTTATTGGATGTGGGGTAGTTGGCTTAAGAAGAGTCAAAAATTTTGGAAATAATTTCAAGCTTGTAGCATGTGCAGATAAAAATATAAATAAAATAAAAAAAATTTTTGTTAGTAAGAATATATATAAAACAAACAATTGGAGAGATTTGCTCAAACAAAATAATATAGATGCTGTTTTTATAGCAACTTACCACTCCACACAGACTGAAATAATGAAAGAATTTATAAAAAAAAATATTCATATTTTTTGTGAAAAACCAGGCGGTATATCTTTTAAAAAAACCAATCAATTATTAAAACTTTCTAAAGCAAAAAAAAATATTTCTATTAAAATTGGTTATAACCATAGATATCATCCAGCATTTAACTTGGCCAAAAAAATTATTTCACGCGCTAGTATTGGAAAAATATTATATATAAGAGCAGTTTATGGACATGGTGGAAGAAAAAATTATCATAAAGAATGGAGATTTAATAAAAAATTGTCAGGCGGTGGTGAATTAATCGATAAGGGCTCACATTTAATTGATTTATCAAGGATTTTTTTAGGAAATTTAAATATTTATTCTTCTTTTTTAAAAAGTTATTTTTGGAAAATAGAACAAGATGATAATTGTTTTCTTGTTCTAAGAAACAAAACAAATAATTTAGCTTTTCTTCACTCCTCGTCAACTGAGTGGAAAAATAAATTTTTGTTCGAGATTTTTTGTAAGAATGGTAAAATTGAAATCAAAGGGCTGGGAAAGAGTTATGGTCCTCAGAAGTTAATACTATACAAAATGCTAAAATCTATGGGAATACCTAAAAAAAAGGAATATAAATTTAATCAAAGATCTATTGATAGCTCTTGGAGAACTGAAAATGTTGACTTTTATAATTCAATAATAAGCTCAAAAAAAAGTTATCCAAACCTGAATGATGTCAGTGATAATTTAAAAATAATAAACCAAATATACAATAAATGATAATAGTTCGTAGCCCCTTGAGAATTAGTATTGCTGGAGGAGGAACTGATATTCCTTCATATTATAAATTAAATGAAAGTTATTTTATTTCAGCTGCAATAAATAAATACATTTATATTTCTATAACTCAGCCTTTTGAGAAAGGTATATATTTAAAATACTCTAGAAGTGAGACAGTTAGAAACCCCAATTTAATAAAACATAAAATTTTTAAAGAGGTTCTTAGAAAGGAAAAAAATCTTAGGCAAATAGAGATAACTACTCTTACAGATATACCTGCTAAAACTGGACTTGGTTCCTCTGGAAGTTTTACTACTGGACTTATTAAAGCAATACATAGTTACAAAAAAAAGTTCATAGATAAAATTGATTTGGCAGAGCAAGCATGTGATATAGAAATAAATAAGTTGAAACAACCTAGTGGTAAACAAGACCAATATATTTCTGTATATGGTGGAATTTCAGAATTCTCTATAAATAAAGCTGGCACAGTAAAACCGAAATCTATAAATCTTAAAGATGAAATTATAGAAAAATTAGAGGATAATTTACTGTTATATTTTACTGGATTTTCCAGAAACTCATCTAAAATTTTAAATCAACAAAATAGAGATACCTTATCAAATAATAAAAATATAATAGAAAATTTAGATTTTGTTAAAGAACTGGCTGTTGAAGTAAGAAAATCATTAACAAAAGGTGATCTTAAAAATTTTGGATATTTGATGAATGAACATTGGAAATATAAGATCTCTAGATCAAAAAATATGTCAAATAAAATAATAAATAATTTTTATGATTATGCTTTAAGTAATGGAGCTATTGGTGGTAAAATTGTAGGTGCTGGTGGAGGAGGTTTTCTATTATTTTATACTGACACTCCATCAAAACTAAGATCAGCTTTAAAAAAAACAAAACTAAAAGAAGTAAGGTTCAAGTTTGATTTCGAAGGTGTAAAACAAATATTGTGAAAAAATTTGATGCAATTATTCTGTCTGGTGGAAAGGGAACAAGAGTTAATAAATACACATCAAAATTACCAAAGTGTTTAATTCAAATTAATAGGAAACCTTTTTTATATCATCAACTAAAATATTTACGAAAATATGATGTTAATAATGTAATTATTTCAATAGGATATCTTGGAAAAAAAATAGATACTTATTTAAGAAAAAATATAAATTTTATTAATTTTAAAACTATTTATGACGGCAAGAGTCCATTGGGCACAGGTGGAGCGGTTACAAAATCTCTTAGATATTTAAAGAAAAATTTTTTCATAATATATGGTGATAGTTATTTAAATTTTGATTTAAAAAATATTATTAATAATAAAAAATTAGCGACTATGGCAATCTACAGAAATAAAAATAGATATGATAAAAGCAATATAGATATAAAAAAAACAAAAAAAATTAGATATTTCAAAAAAAATACAACTAAAAAATTAGAATATATTGATTATGGAGTTTCATATGTGGACCATAAGATATTTAATGGTATCAAAGAAAATACGAAATTTGAGCTATCAGACTTTTTTGAGAATCTATCAAAAAAAAATAAATTAAGTTGTTATGAGGTAAAAAAAAGGTTCTATGAGATTGGTTCATATAATGGTATTAAAGATATTAAAAAGTTCTTAAGTAAATGAGTTTTATTAATAATTATTTTGAAAATATATATAATTCCTTAGCGGAAGTTAGCAAAATTGAATTAGACAAAACTATTAAGATATTAAAAAATCTGAGAAATAAACAAGGAAGATTATTTATAATAGGTGTTGGTGGTAGTGCTGGAAATGCATCTCATGCTGTGAATGATTTTAGAAAACTTTGTAATATAGATGCATACACACCTGTAGATAATATCTCTGAAATTACCGCAAAAACTAACGATGAGGGATTTGATACAATATTTGATACATATTTAAAACTCTCAAAATTCTGCAAAAAAGATGCTTTGATGGTTTTTTCTGTAGGAGGTGGAAATGAAAAAAAAAATGTTTCAGTAAATTTAATAAATGGAATTAAATTTGCAAAAAATAAAAAAAGTAAGATTATAAGTATTATAGGAAGATCTGATGGGTATGCATTTAAAGAGTCTGACGTTAAAATACTTATAAAAGTCAAAAATAAAAAATTAATCACTCCAATATCTGAAACATTCCAAGCATTATTATGGCATTTATTTGTATCCCATCCACAACTGCAGATAAATAAAACAAAGTGGTAAATATTAATAAGGCGATTTTTTTTGACAGAGATGGAACATTAATTAAAACTTTTGTTTCAAATAGAAATATTCCTAAAGCTATAAAAAACATTAAAGATTTTAAATTATTAAGTAATGTAAAGTATGTTATAGATAAACTCTCAAAAAAATATAAAATTATTATTATTACAAATCAGCCAGATGTTGCTAGAGGCAAGAATAGCAAAAAAAATGTAAAGCAAATAAACCTAGAATTAAGTAATAGTCTAAAAATAGATAAGATATATACTTGTTACTCAGACAATGATAAAAATTATATGAGGAAACCCAACCCAGGTATGATTCTTGCTGCAAAAAAAAAATTTAAATTAAAACTCAAAAAATCATATGTGGTAGGTGATAGAGATAAAGATATAATAGCGGGCAAAAAAGCTAAATGTAGAACTATTTTAATTAATAAAAAATATAATAATCCGAAAATTTCAAATCCTGATAATACCATTAAAAATTTTAAAGAATTACTTACAATTATTAAAGTTTAAATTTAGATTTTTTACCATCTAAAAAAAACTGTTTAACTGTCAATTTTGAATAATCTTGTAAACTAATCTTTTTACTTTTTATTTTCTTAATCAAACTGGGTGTAATTGTTATAATGTCTGCTTGTGTTCTTTTTGCTTGATAAATATTAAATACTTCTCTCACGCTAGCCCAAAGTATTTTGACATTTTTATATTTTTTAAAAATTGATTTTGATTTAATTATTATAGGCTCAGGATCTATTCCACTATCGGCTATTCTCCCACTGAAAATCGATATAATTGTTGGTGTTTTCTTGTTAATAATTTTTGCTATTTGATTAAGCTGATTCACTGTAAAAACAGCTGTAATGTTTAATTTAATATTTTCATCATTTAAGGTTTTTATTACATTCTTTAATAATTTACCTTTAGTATTAATTACTGGTACTTTTACATAAATATTGTTCGCCCAGTTAGTAATATTTTTAGCCTGATTTATTATTTCCTCATCATTGTCAGAAAATACCTCTACTGATAATGGTTTTTTTCCAATCAAACTGAGTATTTTAATACAATGGCTCTTATAATTTTTAACACCTTCGTTTCTCATAATTGAAGGATTTGTAGTTACTCCATCTACATTATATTTTTTAATACAATAATCTATTTCTTTAAGATTAGATGTATCACAATAAAGTTTGGTCATATCAAAAATTGTTATATATAAATCATTATTAAATTCAATGTTAAAAAATTATTCTGTTTACTTAATAGGTTTAATTCCTCTAGCTTTAATAATAGGTCCGTTTGTAGGTGAACTATTATTATTTATAATTTTTATTTTGTGCTCATTCAATTTATATAAAGAAAAAAAATTTTACTTTTTTAATAATAAAATTTTAAAGTATTTTTTAATATTTTGTGTATATATATCTATCGTATCTTTGTTTTCTTCTGAAATATTAGTTTCTATAAAATCTTCAATATTTTATTTTAGATTTGGAGTATATACTATCTGTATTTTATACTTTTTATCTGAAGTAAAAAACTCAATAAAAATTATTTATATAATTTATAAATATACACTTCTATTTTTACTAATTGACAGTTCTATTCAAATATTTTTTGGTTCAGATATTTTTGGTATTAAACCAGGTAATGATGATTTGATGAGAATCAGTGGTCCATTTGGTGATAAGTATATTTTAGGAAGTTTTTTACAAAAGATTGTTCCTGTATTTTTATATTTAATATTAAAAAATTTTCAAATAAATAAAAAAATAAGTTTATTAGATACATTAATTTTAATTTTAGCTTACTCACTGATTTATAGATCTGGCGACAGATCAGCATTAGCCTTAATAACAATGTTTGGAATAATTTTTTTTATGATAAATAAAAATTTTAGATTACGATTCTCATTAATTATATTTTTATTCATAATTATTTCTACCTTTCTTTCATTACAAAATCCAAAAATTTTTGAAAGAAATTTTATTGATACAATTGGTCAGTTTAAGGGAAAATATTATGAGGCATTCATGGATAAAGATGTAAGTGAAACTAATTTAGATTTTATGGTTTTTAGTTTTCACCACCAATCTCACTATACTACAGCACTGAGGATGTTTTTAAATAAGCCATTTTTTGGACATGGTGTTAAAATGTTTAGATATAAATGTAATAAATTTGAATTTGTTAGTCCAAAAAAAATAGAGGTATTTGGTGAAATAAAAAATTATGGATGTTCAACTCATCCACATAATACGTATTTTCAATTGTTGTCTGAAACCGGAATAATTGGTTTTTTAACTATTTTTGGACTTTTTATGTTTATTTTATTTAAATTAATAAATTATTTTATTAATAATGATAAATTTTATCCAGAAAGTGTTCTAGCACTTGGTATTTTTATTAATCTATGGCCCTTAATACCCACTGGTAATTTTTTTAATAATTGGCTGAGTATGATTTATTTTATCCCCATTTCGTATTATCTATATGAATTAAATCAAAAAAAATAAAAACAATTGTTTAAAATATTTAATAAAAAGAAATTTAAAACTAATTTATCTTGGCTGATTTTTGATAAAATTTTTAGAGCATCTCTAAATGTTCTTTTGTTTATTTTTTTAGCTAGAAATCTTGGACCTAGTGAATTTGGAATACTTAGTTATTTACTTGCAATAATTTTCTTGTTTACTTCTATTTCATCTCTTGGAATTAATCCTATTCTTACAAATAAAATTATAAAAAATAAAAAGGAACTTAATAACCA
>MDTB01082217.1_pt1 | contig 10094 bp, 12 predicted proteins | sample 811161 | NCBI WGS metagenome assembly MDTB01 (sample SAMN05326650, study PRJNA326480) | marine metagenome | isolation source: seawater | place: Mediterranean Sea | collected 2009
AAAGAAACTGAGTTCTCAAATAAAATAGATGAATTAAATCAAGAGACTGATACTCTTTTAGAGGAAATAGATAAATGGCAAATGTAAATATAAAATTTAATGGCAAAGATTTCCTTTTATCCTGTGACGATGGACAGGAGGACCATCTAGAGGAGTTATCTTTGCAAATAAATAATAAGTTTCAAACATTAAAAAAAGATCTAGGAAATATTGGAGAAAATAAACTTTTATTAATTACATCAATAAAAATTATGGACGAGTATTTTGAAACAAAAAAAAATATTGATAAAAGTAAAAAAGAGCTGTTACAACTAACCGAAAAATTCAAAGAGTTAAAATCATTAGTTTATGACTATAAAAAAAGCAAAGAAAATGAAATTAATACTTTAAGCGATGATCAAAAAAATTTTAAAGATGAAATAGAAAAGAATAAAATTGAGTATGAAAAGATAATTAGTGATGCCGCTGATCAAATCGAAAATTTTCTAGAAAAAACAAGCGAGATAAGCAAAATACAATAATCTACGTGGAAAAATCACTTATAAGAAAAAGAATAATTAAAACTAGGAAAATAAAATTTAAAGATAATATAAATATTGATTTTTCTAAAATTATTTCCTTAATTAAAAAAAACAAAAAAACTTCTAAAATAATTGGTGGTTATTATCCCGTAAATCATGAAATTGATGATATAAAAATATTATATCATCTAGAAAAAAAAGGTTTTAAGATCTGCTTGCCAAAAATTAAAAAAAATTTTCAAATGGATTTTTATAAATTTTCAAATAATGATATTCTAAATTTAAATAAATATGGAATACCAGAACCTCTGACTAATATTAAACTTTTGCCGGATATATTATTAGTTCCTCTAGTTGGATTTGATAAAAATTTAAATAGAATTGGTTATGGAGCTGGTTATTATGATAGAGCGATAGCTAAATTAAAAAAAAAAAAATTTATTAACAATTGGTTTAGCTTTTCATTTTCAGGAAATAAAAGTTATTCCTACAAATAAATATGATTATAGATTGGATTTTGTAGTAACAGATAAAAAGGTTTTTGAATGAGAATTTTGTTTTTAGGTGACGTAGTAGGCAAAGCAGGTTGTGATGCAATAGAAAAATATCTCCCAGATATCTTAAAGAAAAATTTAATTGATTTTACAATTGTAAATGGAGAAAATTCTGCTCTAGAAGGAGTGGGAATTACAAAAAAAATTACTGATACATTTTTTGAAAAAGGAGTTGATGTTATTACTACAGGAAATCATGTTTGGGATCAGAAAGAAACGGTAGACCATATTGAACATGAGAATAGATTACTCAGACCTGAAAATTTATTTAAACCATCTCCGGGAAAAGGTTTTGAAGTATATAATTTTAAAGATAAATATAAAATTGGGGTACTAAATCTAATGGGCAATGTCTTTATGAAAAAATGTGACAATGTTTTTGATATTTCAAGAGAATTTTTAAAAAGAAATGAATTGAAAAAAGATTATGATTTTTTAATCGTTGATATACATGGAGAAATTACAAGTGAAAAGATGGCAATTGGCCATCTTTTTGATGGAAATTCATCACTTGTAGTTGGAACCCATACTCATGTACCAACAGCAGATTTGGTAATTCTAAATAATGGAACTGCTTATCAAACAGATGCTGGAATGTGTGGTGATTATGATTCAGTAATAGGAATGAATAAACATAATTCTTTAAATAAATTTTTTAAAAAAGAGTCACAAAAACATTTTCCCGCAGAAGGAGCTGCAAGTTTATGTGGTGTAATTGTTGATTGCGATAAAGAGACAGGGCTGGCAAAAAATGCAAAACAATTTATTTATGGTGGAATTTTAAGAGGTTCAGATTAATCATGGCAGGACATTCTCATTGGGCAGGTATTAAACATAAAAAAGGTAAAGCTGATAAACTAAGATCAAGTTTATTTTCAAAATTATCAAGAGAAATCACTGTAGCAGCCAAACAAGGAGGCAAAGATCCAGAAATGAATGCTAGACTTAGAGCTGCAATTGATACTGCAAGATCTTCAAATATGCCTAAAGACAATATTAACAGGGCAATAGATAAATCTGAAAATAATCAAAATTCTAATTATGAAGATATTAGATATGAGGGTTTTGGACCTGACAAAATAGCAGTTATAGTAGAGTCGCTAACTGATAATAAAAATAGAACCGCTTCTAATATCAGAACTATTTTTCAAAAAAATGGTGGCAATTTAGGCACACAAGGATCCTCCTCACATAATTTTAAAAGGGTTGGAATAATAAAAATTAGCAATCAAGAAGTCACACCAGATAAAATATTTGAATATGCTTTGGATGCTGGAGCTGAGGATTGTCATTCAACCAAAAATGTTCATTTGATTTTGTGCAATCCAAATGATGTCTACAATATTAAAAAAAAACTTGAAAAAAATATAAAAAATTTTATTTCAGCAGCAGTTGAATGGTCTCCTCTAAATAAGGTTGAATTATCAGGTGAAAAATTTGAGTCAGCACTCAAATTTATAGATACATTAGATGAAGAGGATGATGTTCAAAATGTTTTTACAAATTTAAAGTTAGAGGAGAATTAATGCTTATAATTGGGATAGATCCTGGTATTAGTGGTGCGATATGTTTTTTTGAAGATGGAAAAATTATTGATGTTGTTGATATGCCAAGCATGTCTGAAGGTAAAAAAAATAAAAAACAAGTAAATGGTGCTCAAATTTCCAATGAAATTAAAAAAAAAATAGCTAATAAAAAAAATGACGAAGTTAAAGTAGTAATTGAACAGGTTGCGGCAATGCCTGGACAAGGTGTGACTTCAATGTTTAACTTTGGTCAATCATTTGGTGTATTAAAAGGTATTTGTTCTGCTCTTCAACTGTCCACTTATTTTATAAGACCTGCTAAATGGAAAAAATATTTTAATCTAATCAATACTTCAAAAGATGCCAGCAGAACAAAAGCAATTGAAATTTTTCCTTATTTTTCAGCAAATTTATCAAAAAAGAAAGATTCGAATAAAGCAGATGCAATTTTAATATCTAGTTTCTTCTCCGAAACCTTAAATTCAGATAGTTAAATCAAAGTTTTAAGCCCAAATCATGACACATTTTAATGACAATCATCAATTATGGAAGCAGATATAACAACACAAGCAGTGGGCCTAGCAAGTAATACCGATTTTTCATTATGGAAATTATTTTTAAGAGCTGACTTTATAGTTAAAAGTGTAATATTGATATTAATTGCATGTTCAATTTATTCATGGGCTATAATAGTAGAAAAAATTAAATTGTTTAAGAAGATACACTTATCTACAGAGGAATTTGAAAAAAATTTTTGGAAATCGAAATCTGCAGAAACTTTTTACAACAGTTTGCCCGAAAAAATAGACGACCCAATGGCAAATGTTTTTAAACACTCAATGAAAACATTACTCAAATCAAAAAGAAGCCCAAACCTTCAGGAAAAGATGTCAAGAATGTTAGAGATAAATATAGAACAAGAGATAGAGAAAATAGAAAAAAACTATACGTTTCTTGCGACAGTAGGATCCACCGCACCTTTTATTGGATTGTTTGGAACTGTGTGGGGTATTATGAATTCATTTCAATCAATAGCAATTTCAAGAAACACAAGTTTAGCTATAGTAGCACCAGGGATTGCAGAGGCGTTATTTGCAACAGCTCTTGGACTGCTTGCAGCAATTCCAGCCGTCGTAGCATTTAATAAATTCAATAATGACTCTAAAAAATATTCACAAAAACTTGAGAGTTTTTCAAAAAGATTATTATCAATAATTTAAAATGGCATTTAAATTTAAACGTTCATCAAAAGAACCAATGAGCGAAATAAATGTAACACCATTTGTTGATGTAATGTTAGTACTTCTTGTAATTTTTATGGTGACAGCTCCGTTATTGACAGTAGGTATTCAAGTTGATTTACCTGAGAGTTCAGCCGACTCACTTCCAGAGGAGCAAGAACCACTAACTTTAACAATTAATTCGAAGGGAGAAATTTTTATCCAAGAGTCAAAAGTTGATTATGATAAAATTATACCAAAAATATTAGCAGTATCAAAAAATAGAACTGATACAAGAATTTATGTAAGAGGTGACAAAACCATTAATTATGGGAGAGTATTAGAAGTAATGGGAATGTTATCTGGTTCAGGATTTACCAAGGTAGCTTTAATTTCCGAACCATATAAAGAAAGATAATTTTTGTGACAAAAAATATTATTATTTCATCAGGGTTACATATTTTGATTTTAATAATCGCAACATTAAGTCTACCTTTCATTGGAAAAAAACCAATTAGTTTACCTCCTATAGTTTCTATTGAATTAATTCAAATTACAGATAAAACAAATATTCCATTTGCCCCTAAGGCAAAAAAAATAATTGAAAAAGTCAAAAAAAAAGAAAAAGAAAGATTAGTGTCTGAACAGGCTCCACCAAAAAAAGTAAAAAAGGAAAAACCAGATGCAGTACCTTTGCCTGATAAAAAAGTTGAAAAATTGAAAAAAATTGAAAAAAAAAAACAAAATCCAGTTAAGGAAGATACAGATGTTAAACAAGTTTCTGAATTTGAGAAAGATGAAATATTTGATACTAATAAAATTGCAGCTTTAATAGATAAATCCAAACAAGATTTAGCAGAAACAACCGCTAAAACTAATAAAATTACTCAATCTGAAGATATGAATATGACAAATAATACCTTAACTTTAAGCGAAGAAGATGCATTAAAAGCTCAAATTTTTGGTTGTTGGAGTATACCACTTGGTTTACCATATAATGAAGATTTACTTGTACGAATAAAGTTGCAATTAAAACCAGATGGAACAGTTATTAAATCAGAAATTTTGGATCATGCTAGAATGAACAAGCCTGGCCAAGGATTTTATAGAGTATTAGCAGAAAGTGCTTTAAGAGCTGTAAGACTATGTCAACCATTAAGAGTGCCATCAACTGGATATGAAAGATGGAAAGACTTGCAATTAAATTTTGATGCAAAAGAAATGTTAGAAGGATAGATGCATACTCTTAGGATTATAATTATTTTTTTTCTTTTTCAGGTCAACTCAAATGCTTTAATTGAGGTAGATATAACTAGAGGAAATCTTAATCCTCTCCCAATTGCAGTTTCACCACTCGCTACTGACAAAAATTCTAGGCAAAATTTTGAAAAAGAAGTAGAAATTAAAGATCTTGGAGCGGAAATTTCAAAAGTTGTTGAAAATAACCTAAGAACTTCAGGCTTATTTAATCCACTTCCAAATGATTCATTTTTACAAGAACCAGATATAGCACACTTCAAACCTAGATTTGAAGATTGGAAACTAATAAAGGCACAAGCATTAATTACCGGTAAGGTTGAATATATTAACGAAAAGCTAAGAGTAGAATTTAGAATGTGGGATGTTTTAGCTGCGAAAGAAGTTATGGCTTTAGCTTTTACAACTGTACCAACCAACTGGAGAAGAGTTGGGCACATAATAACTGATAAAGTTTATGAAAGACTTACAGGTGAGAAAGGCTATTTTGATACCAGGATTATTTATGTTGCTGAAGAAGGTCCTAAAACTCAAAGAATTAAAAAACTAGCAATTATGGATCAAGATGGTTTCAATACAAAATATCTTACTTTAGGGAATGAACTAGTTTTGACACCAAGATTTAATCCAACAAACCAAATGGTAACTTATCTATCTTATTTTCGAAACCTACCAAGAGTGTATTTATTAGATATTGAGACTGGAATTCAAGAAGTAGTTGGGGATTTCCCTGGCATGACATTTGCACCAAGGTTTTCTCCAGATGGTAAAAAAATTATAATGAGTTTTGCAACAGGTGGTAATTCAGATATATATACTATGGATTTAGAAAATCGAGTTGTTCAACGAATTACTAACCACCCATCAATTGATACTTCTCCGTCCTATTCACCTGATGGTAAATATATTTGCTTTAATTCTGACAGGAGTGGATATCAACAAATTTATATAATGAATAGCGATGGATCAAATGTAAGAAGAATTTCATTTGGTAAAGGTTTGTATGGTACGCCGGTCTGGTCACCAAGAGGGGATTTAATTGCTTTTACAAAATTGCATAGTGGAAAATTTTATATAGGCGTTATGAGAACAGATGGAAAAGGTGAGAGATTATTAACTGAGAATTTTTACCAAGAAGCTCCATCCTGGTCTCCAAATGGTCGGGTATTGGTTTTTTATAGAGAGACAAAGACCGATGAAAAAGGTGAGGGTTTTTCAGCCAAACTTTGGTCAATTGATTTAACTGGCTATAATGAGAGGCAGGTTCCTACAAAAACAGACGCTTCCGACCCATCATGGTCTTCAATTTTAAGTAATTAATGATTAAATTTCTTGATTTTTTAACTTGAAACATCTATTTACTTGTGAAAGAGTACAAGCAACCCAAGGAGCGAGAATGACTTTAAACAAAATTTTTAAGAATACTCTATTATTAATATCGGCATGTTTAATATTATCAGCATGTGCTACCCAAAAAACTGTGACTACTAGTGGATCACAAATGCAGGGTGATGTGTATACAGGTACTGATACCGTCAAAGAATTAGCACCAGGTGTCCCAGATAGAGTTTTCTTTGCAACAAACGAAACTATTTTAACAACAGCATCTAGAGAAACTTTAAGAAAACAAGCTGAGTATTTAAGAAAAAATTCAAGCATGAACATAGTACTAGAAGGACATGCGGATGAAAGAGGAACAAGAGAATATAACTTAGCATTAGGTGAGAGAAGAGCAAATGCTGCCAAAGATTATCTAATGACATATGGTATTTCAGCAAGTCGAATTTCAGTAATAAGCTATGGTAAAGAAAGACCAGTAGACTCTGGATCTAATGCATTAGCATGGTCAAAAAATAGAAGATCAGTTACTGTTAAAGCAAACTAAAAAAATAATTTAAAATTAAAGACCCTAAGATATCGATTTTAGGGTCTTTTTTTTGCCATCATTATAAATAGTAATAAGATAAATGATCATTATAAAAAATTTATTTATTTATATTATTTCAGCAATCTTGTTTGTTATTCCAAATGTTGGATTTTCGGAAGATGATAGCATTTACGATACTCTTCAAAAACTTCAAAAAGATATTAAAACCTTAGAAAGAGCAGTTTATTCTGATCAATCAAATACTTCTAATAATAATCAAAATGAATTAGATCAGAATTCTGAGGATGTTTTAACTAGACATCTTTTAAAACTTACAGAGATTGAAAATCAATTTAAAGATATTACTAACAGATTTGAAGAAATAAATTTTAAACTAGATAAACTATCTAACCGATTGTCCAAAGTTCAAGCAGACAACCAATTAAGATTTCAGCAACTTGAAGAAGGAATGGTAAATCTGCCAGGACAAGGAAATTTAAATCAGAGCATAACAGAAGTACCAAATAAAATTTTACCAGGCTCATCACAACCACAAGATCTTGGCTCTATTTCGTATGCAGACACTTTAACAAATGAACAAACTCAACAAACACAATCTATTGATACTGCCTCAACAGTAATTACAGAAACTTTTGAGCCAGAGGAAAAATTATTACCTGATAGCACAGAAGAAAAACAATATGAATTTGCACAAAGTTTTTTAAAAATTGGAGATTATAACACTGCTGAACGCGCATTTAGAGAATTTGTAAATGTGAATTCAGATCATGATTTAGCGGGTAGTGCACAATATTGGTATGCAGAAACTTTCAGAATAAGGCAGCTTTATACTGATGCCGCTTCTGCTTACCTTGAAGGATATCAAAAATACCCTAATAGCGATAAGGCTCCTATAAATTTATTAAAACTTGGTGTATCATTAGTTCAGATAGGAGAAAAAGACCAAGGGTGTTTAATGATTTTAGGAGTTAAAAAACAGTACCCTGAAGCAAATCAATCGGTTCTTCAAAAAGCAAAATATGAAGAGAAAAAATATCAATGTAAGCAAGAAAATTCTTAGAAAATTTACTTATAATCTTAAAGACAAAAAAATTTTATCCGCATATAAACAACTAGAAGAAATTCTTGAAAAAGTATTAAAAAGTAAAAGTTTTGCTGTAGCTGTTTCGGGTGGTCCAGACAGTCTAGCTCTTTCTTATCTCGCAAAATGCTATGCTATTAAACACAAATGCAAAATGATTATATTAATTGTAGATCATAAATTGAGGAAAGAGTCTTCAAAAGAAGCACGAGATGTACTTAAAATAATGAGTAAAATAGGATTAAAATCTAAAATATTAACTTGGAATTCAAAAAAACCTGTAAAAAATATTCAAGCTATTGCTAGAGAAAATAGATTCAGGCTTTTAATTAAATCTTGTAAGTTATTAAGTTTAAAATATTTACTACTTGGACATCATAGTGATGATTTATATGAAAATTTTTTTATTAGACTTTTTAGAGGCAGTGGACTTAAGGGATTAGTTTCTTTAGGGGAGAATACTGACGATTTCAAAGGAATTTCTATCTTAAGACCATTAATAAATCTCAATAAAAATGATTTAATTTATATTTCAAAGAAAATTTTTAACACATATTTAACAGATCCTTATAATTTAAATATTAAATATAAAAGATCAAGAATAAGAAAGCTAATTCCAGAATTAAAAAAAGAAGGTTTAGATTTAAAAAAATTAGAATTAACAATAAAAAATTTAAAATCCTCAGATTATGCAATTAATTATTATGTAAGAAAAAATATTGAAAATAATTCCAAACTTTTGATAGATAGAAATTGTTGTATTTTAAGGGAAAAATTTTTTTCAGAACCAATAGAAATTACACTAAGAAGTTTTGTTTTAATATTAAGTCAAATAAGTGGTAGATATTATCCACCCAGAGGTAAAAATATTGTTCTTGCCATTGAAAATTTAAACTCTGGTAAAGTAAAAAAAATGACCATTGGGGGATGTGTGATCGAAAAAATTAAAAGAAGTGTGATGATTTTCAAGGAAAAAAGGGCTTAATTAATAAATCTGTATCATTATGACACTTGTTAAATCGATAATAATTCTTATCTTATAATGATATGAATTTTAAAAATTTAGCAATGTGGGCTGTGATAGTTTTCTTAACTATTGGCTTATATAACATGTTTAAAGGACCACATAATGCTCCTAATAGTTCTGATAAAATTATATTTTCACAATTTTTAACTGAAGTTGATAATGGAAGAGTAACCCAAGTGCAAATTCAAGGAAATAATATTAAAGGCACACTATCAAACGGTAAAGATTTTATAACTTATGCACCTAACGATCCAAATTTAATTGAAAAACTAACAACTAAAGGTGTAAGTATTTCTGCTTCACCGATAGATGAAAAAATGCCATCACTTTTTGGTGTTTTGCTATCTTGGTTTCCGATGTTATTATTAATCGCAGTTTGGATATTTTTCATGAGACAAATGCAAGGTGGTAAAGGTGGAGCTATGGGCTTTGGAAAATCTAAAGCAAAAATGATGAATGAATTAAAGGGTAAAGTTACTTTTAATGATGTTGCTGGAGTAGAAGAAGCAAAAGAAGAAGTGGAAGAAGTTGTTGAATTTTTAAAAGATCCAAAAAAGTTTAGTAGACTTGGTGGTAAAATTCCAAGAGGTTGTCTTTTAGTAGGACCTCCAGGAACAGGTAAGACTCTTTTGGCTAGAGCTATTGCAGGAGAAGCTGGAGTTCCATTCTTTACAATATCTGGATCAGATTTTGTTGAAATGTTTGTTGGAGTTGGAGCATCCAGAGTAAGAGATATGTTCGAACAAGGAAAAAAGCATTCGCCATGTATTATTTTCATAGATGAAATTGATGCTGTAGGAAGAAGCAGAGGTGCAGGTCTCGGTGGTGGAAATGACGAGAGAGAACAAACTCTTAATCAATTATTAGTAGAAATGGATGGTTTTGATACCAATGAAGGTGTTATTATAATTGCGGCTACAAACAGACCAGATGTTTTAGATCCAGCTTTATTAAGACCAGGACGTTTTGATAGACAAGTAGTAGTTTCAAATCCTGATATAATAGGAAGGGAAAAAATTC
>MDTB01196865.1_pt1 | contig 10094 bp, 7 predicted proteins | sample 811161 | NCBI WGS metagenome assembly MDTB01 (sample SAMN05326650, study PRJNA326480) | marine metagenome | isolation source: seawater | place: Mediterranean Sea | collected 2009
ATTGATTTATAAATGGAATTTATTAATCTTTCGTTACGACTATCCGAAATCAAAGATATAACAACTATTCATTTTTATATAATTTTATAGTTAATAATAGTTTTTATAAATTAATAACATATAATTATACTTTGATTGTTAATTGTTAGTAGTATTGGTCAGTAGATGAAAACATACTAAAGTGACATCAAAGCAGTTCAAAATTTGGAGGGGGAAGCAGTGATTATTTATTTATTAAGAGTACTCAAATGCACGCTGGTATTCAGTGTAATGCTAAGTGTCTCTGGAGGTTCGGTGTTCGCTCAATCTAGTGCAGAACTTGACGAAATCATCGTCACGGCTACCAAACGAGAAGAGCGCCTTCAAGACGTGCCGATGTCAATATCTGTCCTTGGAGAAGATTTCTTAGAGATAGCTGGCATTACCGACTCCAGAGGTATTGCAGATAATATTCCGGGCATTACGTTTAGTCAGGCAGCGAATAATCTTAATTCTGCCTTTATAATACGAGGCATTGGCACCGCTTTGAATCAGGATCAGCTAGCCAGTCCAGTGGCCGTTTATTTGGATGAAATGCCAATGGTCGCTTCCAAGAGCACCCTAAAGATGGATTTCAGTTTGTTTGATGCGGCGCAGGTCGAGGTGTTAAAAGGACCGCAAGGCACACTATTTGGAGCGGGCACACTCGCTGGTGCTGTTCGCATCATCTCCAACAAGCCTGACCCAAGTGGCTTTTCCTATAAAATCGCGACAGACATTGGCTCCACCAGCGGTGAGATGCGACAGCGTTACAACGGCATGGTGAATATCCCCATAAGTGATAATGCCGCGGTGAGACTCGTCGCCTACGCTTCCGAGGATGATGGTTGGGTAACCAATGTATCCACAGGTGCGGATCCAAGCAACAAAGTTTCTAATATTGGACTTCGGGCATCACTTGGCTGGCAAGTAAATGATCGTTTCAATGCCAATTTCTCATATATCTTGCAAGAAACCGAGGTGGATGATGGGTCTACAATTAATCCAGCCTTGGGGGAAGATTCCAGATCAGGGCTGGGCAACGAAGCCACTGAAATTGAAGTGCAAAAATTTAATATGACGCTTGCTTATGACCTTGGGTTTGCAGAGCTTACATCTTCTACAAATTTCTCCGAGAATGATGGAACCATGGATGTGGATTTAAGTAATGCATTGGGCAATATGTTTCCTCTACTTCTCCACAGAGAGCCGGACGATGAAGCTTTTGTGCAAGAAATGCGTTTGGTCTCAAACTCGGATTCTCAGCTTGATTGGGTCTTGGGAGCGTTTTATCTTGACCGAGACACTGACGTGATTGAAGCTTTTTACGTTACCCAAGCCTTCGCCGACACCAGAGGCGGCAGTATCGGTAACACGATCTCAACACTGGGGGTTGATAATGCTTTTATCTATGGTGGCCCGGTGCCGAACTCCTATAAGGAAACTGCAATTTTCGGAGAGCTCGGCTATCAGTTGACCGACTCCCTGAAAGCAACGCTGGGTTTTCGAACAGGCGATATGGAAAATGCCAACTCTCGCCCCGCAGGCGGGTCATCGGTTCTTGGCAGTTTTATTGGGCCTGTGGTTTTCATGGGCGCATCCTCATTCAACCCAGTGCCCTATCAGGCTGGAACATATGAGCCCGGCAAGACCAGCAACGATGTACTCAAGTTATCTTTGGCTTGGCAAGTAAACGATCAGATTAATTTGTATGCGACCGCCTCCGAGGGATTTAGAAGCAACGAAGTCAACCGATCAGCATTCGTCCCAGGCCTCGACGGCCAGCTCGGCTCAAGCGGGCTAGATCCAGATGATCCAATCATCATCCCTCAGGTTTCATCATCCGACAAACTATGGAACTATGAGGTAGGCTTGAAAGGACGATGGGACAACTTCAGCGCCAACATTTCGATCTATCAAATAGTTTGGGAAGATATTCAGTTGAGCGCTCAGCGTGGTGGCGGTGATCCTACCTCATTCATTACCAATGCGGGTGAGGCTGAGTCTGAAGGCATTGAATTAGAGATGTTGGCCAATTTAAGCGATAACATGCAATTTGGATTGAACGTAGCCTATCAAGATGCGACCGTGACCGAACTATCTGAGAGAGAGGCAATAATGGTCGGGGCGGAAGTTGGTTCCAGCTTAGTTTCACCTGACATTCAGGTCTCAGGACATTTCCAATACACAATGCCACTCGAGGGCGGCAAAGAGGCAGTAGGTCGATTGGGCTATAGCTACACTGACTCGATGCCGAATGGATTCGAGAACGTCGTGGGAAATCCAAGTGCTACAAATCCACGCTACACCATGACCGATGCCTATTCAAACTTAGACTTTAGCTTTGGTCTGAATTCTGACAATTGGTCAGTCGCGTTGTATGGTGAGAATATCCTAGATAACGATGACTCCATCTTCGTGATGCAGCAAACATTTTTCAATAATGCACATATGACACTCCGACCGAGAACGTTTGGCATCAGGGTATCAATGTCGCACTAAAATGAGGGAGGGCGTGCCTGACTGCGGTACGCCCTCCTCTTAGTTCTTAAAAACCGTTAGAATAAACAGTATTGAGAGTCAGCGGCGATTAGCTCCCCAAGGAATTCGGAAATCATATTGGTTGATACCAGATCGGCGAGCTCCAGGCGCGTTCCTGAATGGTTTCAGGTGCATCTGGATTGGGAGATACTCCTGCCCTTACCGCATCCCAGGTCGACCATCTGCAAGAGGGGTTTTCCAATACGCGAGCATAATAGAAAGCCCTCTGCTCTGAAATAAACACAGGATCTTGCCAAACGACACCTAGCTCCGAAGCACCAATATCCACATCAGCCTTGCAATCATTTAAGTTTACAGTCGCCCCGTTATCTGGGCACCGATGCGTTTTAGCATCAGGCACAAGGTTATCAGAGCAAGCAACATCAAAAATCTGCTCATGGGATTTACCCTGATGGGTCCAGCCCTTAACTATCTGGGCTCGCTGCAAAAAACCGCCCGACGGATCTTTCGACGCGGAAAGAAAGAAATGCGGTGCTCCATTGCCGTCTGCAATTAATTCTCCCCCCATAGGAACGCCCAAAGCATAAGCCTTTTCAATTGCATCTGGTGCCCGCTCCAAGCCGTCTGGGAAATTATATCCACCGAAAAAACGAACTCTGATTCTCGGACCTGATGTGGCAAATGTTTCCTTGCGTTTTAGCGCTCGAAAAATCGATTCGCGAGTGTTATGCTCTGCCCAAACCCCTGCCAGTCCAGAAGCGCTCCAATCAAGAGTGTCACTCATAATACTGGGTAGCTTTTTATCCGTCGGAACAGAACCCCTCAATTCTGGCAAACCGTCATTGGTACCCAACTTGCCAAAATACTCATCCTCTTCAAAAGGACTTGCGGCGTTGTGTCCGTCCGTAGAACCAATGAATCCGAATTGGTACATATTCACGCCAACGGATTCTTCCAACTCCATGCCCGTGAGTAACGCGTCTCTTGCATATGCACCTGTGGTTGCTCCGTCAAACTCAACAACAGTCCCGTCCTGATCTCTGATATATTGACCCTTCTCATCAAGCTTCCCTCTGTTTTTGAACCACAGCTCAAAGTCCGACCACTCATCTGTGGGTGATAGTATAGGATGGGTTTCGGAAGTCCCTTTTATCTGGGTTATCTCCACTATAGGTTCGTTACGTAAACGCTGCTCAGCATAGGCTGCAGTGATAGGCCCACCATCCACTGTGACTCTTTGAAACATCAAACCCTGACTCCAGTTCGAGTTATGAGGAATGGCAATCGAATCAAGTCCATCGGACCGCAGCGCATCAAGCCAGTCCCATAAATCTCCAGGGTTGAGTGAGTCCTGAGAACCAAAGGGGCGGAGTGGGCCATCATCTCCAGGAAACACTATTACCCGATGAAGATTTGCATTTTGAGGCTGCGAGGAATACTCATAGGCTATGAAAGTAGTGAACTGTCCAGGTTCATAATTTCTATTGGCAACGTTAATGTTTTCTTGCCATGCGGATCTTATAATTGCCTCTGAGTCCAATGGCGGATCGATGGGCACTCCTCTAGTCAACTCCGAGGCAAGCGCATTAAATCCCTTTCTATTGTCGTCTTTGTCCGGAGACTGCATTAGCGCTGCGAGGGGATGTTCCGTCAGGGGTCCTCTCGGGTCCGCGAGGCTTTTAACAACACCAAAGAACTCGGCATGATCGCTGACGGCGTAAAAATCAAGCGCCTCGCCTTTCATTTGTATCTTGTAACCAAGGGGATGATCTATCGCCTCCCCCCGAGCAAATCGATAAGCGTCATCAGTTGATGCGCGAACGCCAGCTAGGCTGTAGGCATCCAATGAATTGTTTGAGTGCACATGGATATCACCAAAGTAGGCATTTTTGAAGGGATTTTCATAAAGATCAGACTTGACGTCGGTTACATCTGCCAACGGCTCAACTTTTTTAGCCTCGGGTTCAAATAAATTGCTTTGATTCTCATTACAGGCTACCGCAGCCAGACACAAAGATATTCCGACAAGTCTCGCAAGCAGACTTTTCATCAGGTTTCTTTTGCTCCATATAATTGCGTAGCAGCCATTTGCTCAATCATGCGAAAGAATGCCACAGGATCTTTTTGCTTCATTAGCAGCATTTGAACTTCTGGACCTTCTCCCACAATGATTTCATCTTCTTCAGCGGACAATTTCGACAGGATAATGTCCGTGGCCTCTTCAACCGTCAGTCCTTCAGTCATTACTCCTTCTTCTGGTCCTATGGCAGTCCCATCTCCCTGTAACGCATTTGCTACAACATTTGTCTTTACGACACCAGCGACAAGCGTACTGACTTTGATACCATAGAAAGCCACCTCACTACGCAATGCATCAAAGAAACCCATTACAGCGTGCTTGGCAGCGCTATAACCAGTCCGAAGAGGTGGTCCCAGTTTGCCTGCCACGCTTGAAGTGACAGCAATATGACCAGACTGCTGCTCAATCATTACTGGCAGCACAGCTTTTGTTAGGGCTATGGGCCCCATGACATTAACGTTCAATACCCTTTGATAGACCTCTAAAGTGGTGTCGATCGCAAATGATTTTTGACCCAGACCAGCGTTATTGATGAGAATATCAATTCTCGAGAAACGCTCGAGAACCACACTGACCGCTTTAGGTATCGCCTCAAAGTCTGTGACATCATGGCTAATTGTCAGAATATCCGACATTTTTGCCCCTTGCTCAACGCACTCATTGCGCACCCGTTCTAAAGCCTCGGCATTGCGCGCCGATATCACGACCTTCGCAGACGATTTGGCGAGGGCCTTTGCTAAGCCCTCGCCGATCCCAGATGATGCGCCAGTAACCCAAATGACCTTATCTTTAAAAAATTGGTTGCCGCTATGTGTATTATCATTCATGAAAGTCCTCCCCCTTTGCCGAAACAAGCCGAACCTGTGCCGCTGAAGCCATTGCCGTCAGGACGATGATTCGAACATTTTGAATTTGACGCGGTTCGTTCAACCGCTAAGCTAATTATGTTTATTCTGTGTGTTACAAAAATCCTGCCTCCACAAAACAGTCACTGTAACAGATTATCATCAAATCGAAATTCTCTCAGGAGTTCCACTAACAAAGACATATAGATCGATAGAAATTCGTTATTTTAGAACAGATGTTGGCAACCCACTCATGCCCACTGATCGCGACCGAGCGCAAACATTTTTCTTTATTTATTATTGTGCAACACTTGAAAACCTGCACTCGAAACCTCGAGCACTATTTTGCCAAAATAGTAAAATGATCGGCACCTTGATTTGCGGGTTACTCTAGAAAGGTCAAACTTTCCGTCAACCAATTCGATGCCGAAATTACCGACTATTTGATTGATCTTTGGTAAAATACACGAATAGACTCTTACCACTAGTGAGACAGAAAATGACCGCCGAAAAAGATGGCATCATCTTATATGGGGTTCCGTTATCTCAACCAGTCAGGGCAGTAATATGGACTCTCCTGTTGAAAGGAGAGAATTTTGAGCTGGTAATGATCAACCCTGGCTCAAAAGGGGAGATGGGAAGCAGAAATTCAAGTTACCTGAAAAAGAGCCCTTCAGGAACAATACCCTGCATCGAGGAACGCGCAACAGGTTTTGTCCTATCTGAAGCCCACGCCATTCTTTGCTACCTATGCAGAAAAAATGGGTGGGATGACCTATACCCCTCCGATATCCAGTCACGAGCCAAAATAGATTCCTATCTTCACTTCCACCATCGCGGAGCGCGAGACGCCTCTCTGGGTCTGTTTGCCCCGAAAGTCCGTAAAGATCTTAACATTCCAGAACTAATGCAAACCATTTCAATATCATTAGTGACGCGGGCAATAAAGGTGCTCGAATCAGCCTGGCTGTCAGAGTCATCTTTCCTCACAGGCGATGAATTGACAATTGCAGACATCGCTGCATATGTCGAAATTGGTCAACTTCATCAAAGATTCACCAATCTTTTTGATTTTAACCCCTACCCCAATGTTAGCCGATGGTTGGATCGGATGGCGCTTGTGGAACATCATGACGACGTCCATGCATCTTTGCGAGCGCTGGGCGACATTGCCAAAAAAACTCCAGCCATCGATGATATCAAAGACGCAAACAAGATGGGATTTGCATTAATAAATGAGATTTTAAGTCGATCATAGCAATGCGCAATTTTCGGTCCAATTTATATTGCTTCACGAGCTTCTTGAAAAAACTTAACGATTGTTTCTTAATATACGTTCAAAGTAGCAAGCGGCCTAATCGTTTAGCCTTTGGGTCTGTCGATGCTTACTCATGACTTCGCCGAAATGCTTTTAAAAGATTTTGATAATCGCACTCCTAGCGCCAGTTTTGGCCTCCCAAATCTCGAGCTGAGTATTGAGCAGTGTTATGAGGTGCAATATGCAATTGCCTCATTGAGAAAACAGCGTGGAGAGCAAATCGTCGGCTACAAAATTGGCTGCACCAGTGACACTGTGCAACGGCAAATGGGAATAACGCATCCGATTTTTGGGCGTGTTTGGAATACAGAGAAACATGAGTCCGGCTGCAAGCTCGCTATCAGTATGTTTGATCATCTAGCTATAGAAGGAGAACTTGCGGTCACGATAGAGGAAGACATACCGTGTTCTTCTTGGCTAACTGACAATCCAGAAGTGATGCGCGACATGAGACCGGTAATCGAGCTGCATAACAAGATCTTCTATGCTTCTGCAGAGAAACGTGCCGGTGAATTAATAGCCAACAATGCTATTCATGCAGGAATTGTCTGTTCTTCTAATCCAATTTCGTCCGATGCTGCCAATAATATCTTTAACTTAAAAGTTTTCAGAAACGATGAACTAATTGGTGAGACCCTTATCGATCATTTCAAATCTCGAATAGTAAGAGCTGTTGCCCAGTTAGTCGATCATTTGGCCCTCCATGGTGAAAGACTTCTAAAAGATCACATCGTGCTCACGGGTTCGATGTTGCCTCTTTGGAACGTTGGGAGTCAGGATATAATAACTGTAACAGGGGGCGGCGCTGACCGGATTTGCTGTTTCTTTGAGGGATCACGATCCCATAATCAGCTGTCAAGTCAAACCGGAGGATAAAGCTCTTTTGGACCTTGCTTGATGTTACTCAGAGGCATCCATTCTGTGACGTTTCAGCTTCACGGAATCGCAGATTGTGTAACAACAACTATTTACTATTCCTGAGGTCAGTTGTTTATCTAGACAACCAAATTAGTTAGGCAACCTATAGAAGAAATACAAATCTCAATCGTATCTCCTGAGGCAAGCCAGACCGGCGGATGTCTTGACATGCCTACCCCAGCAGGAGTGCCGGTCGCAATGACATCCCCTGGTTTAAGGGTGGTAAACTTGGATAAATAAATCACGATATCGACTACAGATAATATCATTTCCGCAGCGGACGCCTGCTGCATTATCTTACCATTCAATCTAGTTTCGATTTTTAATGCCTGCGGATCTCCAATCTCGCGAGTGGAAACGATCCAAGGACCTATGGATCCCGAGCGATCAAAATTTTTGCCAGCTCCAATAGAATCGACCTGAAAGTCTCTTGCCGATCCATCCATAAAACAGGTATATCCTGCAATGAGATCAAAGGCTTGATTCTCAGAAGTTGCTGTTCCTTCAACACCAATTACCGCGGCCAATTCACCTTCGAAATCATAGCAATGAGTGGCCGGACTTTTAAATAATTCACATTTATGCCCGACCAACGATTCTCTGTTTCTCAAAAAGATTGAAGGATTCCCAGAAACATTCGCATCAGCAAATTCATTTGAATCGAGCTCTTGACGATGTGACATGTAATTCCGTCCGACACAAAAATTGCGGCCTGACGCAGTAGGTGGGAGAAAAGATATTTTTTCTAATTCGATTGCTGATCTCGATCGATTATCACTAAAATCAACGGTCCCTGTTTGCCAAGCTGAAAGTAGATGTTCCGCCGTTTTGAAACACGCAGATAAGTCTAAAACTTCTTCATCTTTGGTTAAACCATAACAAATCCTCTTTTCATGAGTAAATCGGACAAATTTCGATTCATTGTTCAATTGACGCGGTCCCTTTTATGAATCTTATGATTCTGCTAATTTATGACCATCTTCCTTACTAACCTTTCTAAGCTCAACCAAAGTTTGCCTATCAAGCGAGTATATCAAGAGAAGCGGAAGGCTTGCTGCATATCCAATAATCGGAAGCCAGATAGCTCCGAAATACACAGCATCAATGGCTGACTTTGATTGCTCTGCCCCCTTTAAGCCTTCAATATAACCACCAGCAGACAGAACCAATCCAATTGATAAAGGGACGAGCATCGCGGATGTTTTTTCCACGAAGCTATATAGACTTGCAAAGATTCCCTCGCGTCTGAGTTGAGTTCGATGAAAATCATACTCAATGGTATCGGGTAACATTGATTGACCCATTAGAATCATGCCCCCGGTAAAAAAACCAAATGTAAAGGTGCGAATGATAAATATGATTTCGGGTTCGTCAGGTGTAAGGAAAACAAAAGTAGCTACCGTCACTATCTTTCCCACGGTAGCAATTACAAATACTGAGCGTTTTTCCATATGGGACGCTAACCAAGTCCAACATGGAATTGAGAGGCCTATAGCCGCAAACATAGGAATCCCAAACTTGACAACTGCTCCCTCACCGCCTTTGTAGATATGCACTGAGAGATATATCATCATTGCAAATGTCACCCCCGAAGCAAAGAGCTGAAATAATTTGATAAATATGAGCTGCATAAATGGCTTATTTGCAATAATGCTCTTTAACCAATCATTCAGTATCAACTCGTTTTTAAGCCGTGTCGTCTGATCAGCGCCCGCTGTACCCCAAAAACATGCCAGAGCTGCTGCCAAGATGATGACAGAGAAGATCAACCCCATAGAACGGTACCCCTCAAGGCCACCTCCGAAATAAGTAAAGACGAGAAAAGGCGCCAATCCTGAGGCAAGCACCCCAGAAATCGAAACAAAAAATGTCCTATAAGACATTAAAATCGTTCGCTCATGATAATCATTTGTCATTTCAGCAGGCATTGACAGATAGGGAATGTTAAATGCTGTATAACCGGTGAAATAGATAATAAAAGAGCATGCTAGATATGCCGTTAAATAATCACCTGAGAGCGAAGGTCCTGCGAATACCATTGTGCATGCAAAACTGGAAAGGATACCACCTCCCAGCAACCAAGGGCGTCTCCTGCCCCAACGAGAGGACGTTCGATCAGACAATATGCCAATAATGGGATCTGTAAAAACATCGTAAAATTTAGTGAAAAATATAATTGCGCTTGCCCGAGCGGGACTGATTCCAAGATAATCTGTCATATAGTAGAGAGTTTGGAAGGCAACCAGATAGTACATGGTCATGGTGCTAATCGAACCTATCGACCACCCCCATTTCAAGTTGCTAGTCAAATTCTTCGCCCCCTTGGGTACACCTTCAACGAAAAAAATTATGTAATCTAAAGTGGCAAGTGTTTTTGATGCGCATTTGTGTGGAGCCTATAGAGGTCCCAAGA
>MDTB01007918.1_pt1 | contig 10093 bp, 8 predicted proteins | sample 811161 | NCBI WGS metagenome assembly MDTB01 (sample SAMN05326650, study PRJNA326480) | marine metagenome | isolation source: seawater | place: Mediterranean Sea | collected 2009
AGTTGGTTGTTTAGTTTTAGGAAACCTTTACTCAAATGTATACATGGGAGAAATTCAAGGACAGAGCTTAGGTATTGACGTGGATGTTTTTACCGATGACGGAAAAAGTGTGAGAGATGGAGAAAAGGGGGAGCTAGTAGTTAAAAAACCTTTTCCTTCCATGCCAGTAAAATTTTGGGGAGATATTGACGGGCAAAAATATCATAAAGCTTATTTCAATAGATTTAAAAATATCTGGCATCATGGAGATTTCATTGAGCGAACTAATAATAATGGATTTATCATGCGTGGTAGATCTGATGCTACTCTTAATCCTGGTGGCATAAGAATAGGAACAGCAGAAATTTATCAGCAAGTTGAAGACATTGATTTCATCACAGAAGGCTTAGTTATCGGGCAAGATTACAATGATGATGTAAGGGTAATTTTGTTTGTAACAACAAAAAACAATGAAGAGTTGGATGATGAAAAAATAAAATCAATTAAATTAAGAATAAGAAAAAACTGCTCACCAAAACATGTTCCTTCGATAATTATTAAAGTACCAGAAATTCCTAGGACAAAAAGTGGTAAAATAGTTGAATTAGCGGTAAGAAAAGTAATTCATGGTGAAACTATCAATAATAAAGAGGCAATAGCTAATCCTGAAAGCTTAAAGTTTTTTGAAAATTTGCCACAGTTAAAATTGTAGCGCGTCATTTTCCATAATTAATCAAGTTTAATAAAATATATAATATATATATAAACTTGGTCCTAACCCCTGGAACTCCTCAAATAGGCAGCTAGGACTGAGTTTAAATAATTTTTGCACAGTTTTTGTGTAACATTGAATGAAGCTCAATAAGTTTTTCAAAACTTTTATTATAACCTCCACCTAACACACCACACAAAGGTGTATTTTTCGAGTAAAAATTTTCAATTACCATTTGATCTCTTTTGTTGATACCTTCATCAGTAATTTTAAGTTTTCCTAGACGATCTTCAAAATGAATGTCAACTCCAGCTACATAAAATACAAAATCAAAATCATTTCTGTTAAGTTCCTTTAAATTTTTATGAAGAATATTTAAATACTCTTCGTCCTCCATTTGAGCTTTAAGCTCGACATCAAAGTCACTTTTTGATTTTTTTGCGGGATAATTTGAAGCGCAATGCATACTAAATGTCAAAACATCTTTATCATTTTTAAATATTTCCGAATTACCGTTACCTTGATGCACATCTAAATCTAATATTAGGATTTTTTTCGCATATCCTTTATTTTTTAAATAATTAGCTGCAACGGCGGTATCATTAAAAACACAATATCCTGCTCCAAAATCATAAGTAGCATGATGGCTACCACCAGCCGTATTACAGGCAAGCTTAGACCCAAGCGCTAGTTTACTTGCTAGCACGGTTCCTCCGGTTGCAACAAAAGATCTTCTCACAACACTATCATTAATTGGAAAACCTATTTTTTTCTGTGCTTTAATATCAAGAGTTTTATTTTTAATATCATTTATATATTTTAAAGAATGAGAAGTTCTCATTGTGTCAACCGAACATTCTTTAGGAATATAGAATTTTTTAACTACTTTAGTTTCTAAAAGATAATTCGCTAAAGCTCCAAATTTTTTAATAGGAAACTTATTACCTTCGTCAATTTTTGCTACGTACTCGGGATGATTGACGATAGGTAATTCCATCGAAAAATAAACTATCTCTCAACACACATTGTAATACCCATACCACCCCCTATGCAAAGAGTCGCTAACCCTTTTTTTACATCCCGTTTAATCATTTCATGTATTAAGGTTACAAGTATTCTTGTTCCAGATGCTCCAATTGGATGCCCTAAGGCAATAGCGCCTCCATTGACATTCAATTTTTCCTCTGGGATTGAGAGTGTTTTTAAAACAGCAAGGCTTTGGGCTGCAAAAGCTTCGTTGATTTCAAATAAATCAACATCATTGATATTCCACCCGGCTAGTTTCAAAGCTTTTTTGGAGGAAGATATAGGACCGGTCCCCATTAATGCTGGATCAACTCCACAACTAGCCCATGATTTAATTGTCACAAGTTTTTTTAAATTACGTTTTTCCGCTTCTTCTTCAGTCATTAAAATAACAGCTGCTGCTCCATCATTTATACCTGATGAATTTCCAGCAGTTACAGTCCCATTTTTTTTAAATACAGGTTTTAGTCTGGATAAAGAATCCAAACTAATACCTTCTCTTGGATGCTCATCTTTATTAAAATCTATTTCAGCTTTATTTGATTTAATTTTTAAATTAACAATCTCATCTTTAAATTTATTTTCTTTTTGAGCCTTAAGTGCTTTTTCTTGAGAATTTAGAGCAAATTTATCTTGCTCATTTCTTGTAATTTGAAACTTTTCTGCAACATTTTCTGCTGTGATGCCCATATGATAATCATTAAAAGCATCCCACAAACCATCTTTAATCATTGTATCTATTAATTTTATATCACCTAATTTTTTTCCATTTCTAATATGAATTGCATGTGGAGCTAAAGACATATTTTCCTGGCCGCCTGCAACTACTATTTTAGAGTCTTCCGCCATTATACTTTGAAACCCTGATGCTATAGATCTTATTCCAGAACCACAAACTTGATTAACCAAGTATGCAGGTTTTTCTATAGGTACACCAGATTTTATCGATGCTTGTCTAGCAGGATTTTGGCCGCTTCCACCCGTTAGAACTTGACCCATTATAACTTCATCTAATTCATTTTTGTTTAATTTAGAATCATTAATTACATTTGAAATAACAGCTGACCCAAGATCCTCTGCTTTAACGTTCTTTAAAGATTTACCCAATGAACCCACAGCAGTTCTTAAGGCTGATGTTATAATTACTTTTTTCATAAGATATAAATATATATTTAATTTAAATTTTTAAATCAATTTCTTTTCTTGATAAAGCAACGCTTATTGAAAAGAGCAAAAATAAATAAGTTGTATTACCTGTGGTAAAAAAACTTCCTGTGCTCTTTACAGGAAAAATTTCTACAATTAACAAAAATATAAAAGGTGTTATAATGTTGTTGTAATTTAAATTAGTTTTTAAAAAATATTTTTTACAAAAAGTAATATAAATAATAATAAGAAAAAAAAGTATAGTTATAGCAAAACCTATTAAACCAGTTTCAGTTAGCATCTCTAAGTAATAGTTATGAGGATGCATATTACAAACCATCTTATTTTTATGATTTAAACTAAAATTTTCATTAATATTTTGTCGTTGATGGCAATAATATCTAAAACTTTTTATTCCACCTCCAAAAAATTTATTTAACCTCCATGTTTCATAAAAAGTTGAAAACTCTTTTAAGTATTGAGGGCCCGAAGAAATATCGTGACTTCTACTTGTCAGAGAATTTATCATGTGTTTTGACTGAAAATAAAATGTCTTAAAATTGTAGTTTGCTTTCGAATTAAAATTATAAATTGCACCAAATAGTAATGAAAAAATTATTAAGCATGGAATTAAAAGATTTCTTGCCTGCTTATGAAAAATTAAAACTAAAATTATTGATGTGATAAACAATATTAATGGCATCCTATTTCCGGAGAAAATAATACCCAATAAAAAAATTATAAACAGCATTGTAATCAGCATAATAGAAATCTTTTTATTATTTTCTTTGTAAAAAATTGGAACAATAAAAAAGGCAAACAAAGAAAATCTTTGTATATAGCCTCCAGCTATCAGCTCATCCCCAAATGGCCCACCTAATTTTCTTCCTGATCCACTAGTATCATATCCAAAAATATCTTTCCCATAAATTAATTGGAAAAAAATATCTAAGCTTACAAATAAAGCACCCAAAGAACACGTTATAAAAAAAGGTTTTAAACCTAATATATTTTTTTCTATTAAATATCTCGTAACAAAATAAAAAAATAAATATTTTAAAAATAAAAATGAAATAAAAGTAGTTGTAAAATAACCTCGCCATTCCATTTCATTCATATAAAATTTAAAATCATTTATTGTGCCGGTGAAAATAATAAATAAGAAATAGCTTATTAAAATTTTATCAAGAAGATAGAATTTAATATTAAAAATATTTTTTTTATAAAAAAAAAATCCTGAAATAATTATAAGAATTATGTTGATGTTTATAATCATGTTGCCTGCAATAAAACTGATAGGGATTAATGCAAATAAAAGGCTAAAATAATTTGATTTATTGAAACTTATTTTTGAAATTAAATTCATACTTTTAACGATTTATGATAATTAATTATAACATGTATCAAATTCAAAAAATAAATTTTATTAAACTAATACTTAAATCTTGCACCTGTAGCTCAACTGGATAGAGCGCTTGGCTACGGACCAGGAGGTTCTGGGTTCAAATCCTAGCAGGTGCACCATACTTATGAACAAAATAATCTTCAAAAATCCTGTATTCATCTTACTGTTTCTGACTGCATTTTCTAGGGTCATTGCCTTCTATTTTTATGGAGATACTCAGCTAGAGAATGAATGGAGGATTTTAGTTAATAATCTATCTGAAAAAGGGGTATTAGGTCTTTACGTTTTAGATGATCAGTTTGAAATTATACTTAAATCAGCTACTGCCAACGAAACGGTTTTGCCTTCAGCTTTCATGCCTCCACTTTATGCTTATTTTATTTTTATAATAAAGTCTGTATTTGAAAATTTTATAAACTATATAAATGTTATTATTTTTTTTCAGATTTTTTTAAGCACTGTTGCTGTATATTTTTTTTATAAAATAATTTATGCTAGCGAGAACTTAAATTTTTCATTTTATTCAACATTATTTTTTTCTTTATTTCCGATTAATATTTATTCAACCGTTCAAATTTCATCTATAAGTATTCAAGTTTTTTTTTTTAGTTTACTTTTTTTATATTCTCAAATTATTTTCTATAGAAAAAAAAATTAAAAGCGAAAACTTAGCTATCTTTTCAATTATATCAGGTTTTTTAATTCTTTTGAGAGGGGAATTTATACTTTTTTATTTTTTTACTTTAGTTTACTTTTTTGTTTTTTATCTTAAAAATTTCAAAGTATTTTTTATTTCTTTGTTTTTAACCATTATGGTTATAAGCCCTTACTTAACTAGAAATTATTATCAATTTAATACTTTTACTATTACTAAATCTTTAGGATATAATTTATTAAAAGGTAATAATCCTGATTTCAGAGTTGAAGGAAATCCAACTTATTTAGAAAATATATTTAAAGCAAACAGTTCAAGTTTTAAATTTGATAAAAATTTTGAAATAACTTTAGATAATTTTTACAAAGAAAAAGCTCTTGAAAATATGAAAAATGATCCTATTTTTTATTTAAAAAATTATGCAATTAAAGTTTTTTCTTTTCTTACTATAGACCTTAATTCTACTTATAATGAATATTATAACTTTTTTCATATTTTTCCCAAAATATTAATATCAATTTTGAGTTTTTTAGGGGGGGTAATTGTATTATCAAAAAAAACATTTTCGCAATATTTAGGTATTTATTTCTTCTTAAATATTTTGTTTTTTTCAATTTTTTTTATTTTACCAAGATACAGTTTAATTTTATTACCAGTTCAAATTATTTTATCTTTAGAATTCTTAAAGTATTTATTAAGAAAATTTAGTGATTAGCTCTTTTATGATCTTCGCAGTAGAATATTTTTGTTTCCATTCGGGATAATTTTTTTTAAATTTATTCATATTTGAGATGTACCAAACATGGTCTCCAACTCTATTCAATTTCAAGATTTTTCTACTAATTTTTATTTTAGAAATTTTTTCTACTAAATTTAAAGCCTCAATAATAGAACAGTTAGAAAATCTTCCACCACCAGTGTTATAAACTTCACCACATCCTGGTTTTTTGTAGAATTCCCAAAAACAAGAGACTAAGTCATGGCTATGTATATTATCTCTTACTTGTTTTCCTTTGTAACCAATTAAGGTGTATGATTTATTTTTTAAAGATGCTTTTACAAGATAAGATAAAAAACCGTGTAATTTAGCTCCAGAATGATTTGGGCCAGTAATACAACCAGCTCTAAAACATGCAGTCTTTAAACCTACATTTTTACCATATTCTTGAACTATTAGATCTGCGTAAGATTTTGAAGCACCAAAAAAACTATGTGTGCAGTTATCTATAGACATAGTTTCGTCAATTCCCGAAAAAAATTTATGAGTTTTTTTTATTTCCCATCTGGTTTTTTTCTCTATTAAGTGTAAAAAATTTGGATTATCTCCATATACTTTGTTAGTAGACATAAAAATAAATGGCACTTTTGGACAATATGTTTTTGTAAGCTCCAACATGTTTAATGTCCCTTTAGCATTTATATCAAAATCAATAAAAGGTTTATTCTTAGCCCAATCATGTGAGGGTTGAGCAGCTGCATGAATGATAACTTTTATATTTTTTTTATATCTTTTAAAAATCTTTTTTAAACTTTTTAAATTTCTTATGTCAGTATTAAAGTGAGAATAATTTTTTAAATTTGACTTAAGTTCATCTTTAACCCAGGTGATATCACCATCTTTACCAAAAAAAAACTTTCTTGCATTGTTATCAATGCCAATAATTTTAAAACCTTTCTTCGAAAAGAAGATCGTTGACTCAGAACCTACCAGTCCACAAGAACCTGTAATTAATGCTATTTTCATAAAAAATAATTTTTTATAGTCTTATTTTTAAAAAGCCAATGATAAATATCTCCAAGAATCTTGTCTATGTTTCTTGATGGTTTCCAATTATAAAATTTTTTAACTTTACTATTATCACTTACGTAATAAGGGATATCGAAAATAGATGTTTTTGAAACTGAATTAAATTTAATTTTATTTCTAGTCAACTTTTCACATTTAATAGTTAAATCTTTAAGGGAAATAGAGTTATTAATTTCTCCACCAATATTAAATATTTTATTGTTTATTTTCTTTATCTTTTTAATTTGAATCAAAATAATTTCTGAAGCATCACTTATATGTAGAATATCTCTCACTTGATGTCCCTTGCCGCCAAATCCAATATAAGATAATTTTTTTTTAAATAAATGTTTAGCAACCCAGAGGGGTACAAATCCTTGATCTTGTTTACCAAATTGCCATGGCCCAGCTATGACACCGAATCTATTGATTATAAATTTTAAATTAGTTTTAAAAAACATTTCTTTAATTAGTTTTTCAGAAGCAAGTTTTGTAAAACCATAAAGTGAGCTTACAGAGGAAGTTGTAAAATTTTCATCTATTTTATATTTAATCTTAAGAGGTTTTGTAATTTTTGTCTTTCTGACTATATCTCTTAATTTTTGGATTGAGTAAACCCTGCTAGATGATAAAAAAATTATATTAGCTTTATCTTTTAGACATTTTTTTAAAATATTGAATGTGCCTACTAAATTAGTGTTAAAGACTCTATCGGTATCATATTTAGAAGCTTCAATTGCTGGTTCAGCACAACAATCAATTATTAAATCAAATTTTGGAAGAAATTTTATTTTTTTGAAATTTTCAATATTAACGTTAAAATTTTTAATATTATATTTTTTCAGTCGATTTTTATTTAAAGATGATCCTTTTCGAGAAAGGTTGTCGAGACTATAAATTTGAATTTTTTTGAGATTTTTTTTTAAGTAAATAGCGATATTTGAGCCTACAAAACCACATCCACCTGTAATTAGTATTTTCATTATAAATTAATTATCTTACTAATAGAAAAAAATAAACATGTTTATGCTTTCAATAATAATACCAGTTAGAAATGAGTCTGATAATTTAGAACATATTATGGACCACTATTCAAAAAATTTAAGAAGTTTGAATTATGAAGTTTTGATAATAAACGATTTTAGCAAAGATAACACATTAGAAAAAGCTAGAAGTCTATTTAAAAATAAAAATTTTAAAGTTTTAGATAATAAAAAAAAAGGACTGGGTGGAGCAATAAACCTAGGTATAAAAGAAGCGACCGGTTCAAATATAACAATTATGATGGCGGACCAGTCAGATGATGTTAATGATTTAATAAAATATAATTCTTTAATGAAAGAAGGAGGTTACGACGCTATTTTAGGTTCAAGATTTTTGAGTGGCTCTAATGTAACTAATTACCCGATACAAAAGTTAATTTTAAATAGAATTTTTAATCATTTTGTGGGACTTATATTTTGGAATAGTTATAACGATTATACAAATGCTTTTAAAATATATAAAAAAAAAACTCTTGAGGAAATTTCCCCGCTTATTTCAGAAAGCTTTAATATTTTTTTAGAAATTCCTTTAAAAATTATTTCTAGAAAATATAAATATAAAATTATACCTATAAATTGGACTGGTCGAACTAAAGGAGTTTCAAAGTTTAAAATAAAAGAACTCGGATCAAAATATCTATTTACATTAATATATTGTTTTATAGAAAAAAATTTATTAAATATAAAAAAATGAAATTTTTATCAAATTTATCTCTACAAAAGTCAGTTATAGTTTTTTTTATTCTCGTTATAATTATATTGATTGGATTTACAATAATATTATAGATAAGCTAGTAGAATAAGAGTAAGCCCCAATACAAATCTATAATAAGCAAAAACATTTAAACTAAATTTATTTAAATATCTTAAAAAATATTTTATTGTTATAAGTGAGAAAAAAAAAGCAAAGGCAATTGCAAAAATATTTAATTTGGCAACATAATGACTTTCTGAAAAAAAAATATTTTTTAATCCAAAAATAGAAACCGCGCCTAAAATAGGTATAGAGATTAAAAAAGATATTTTTGCTGAGTCAACTCTATCAAAGCTTAAAAATCGTGCTACCGTTATCGCTATCCCAGATCTACTTACTCCTGGTATTAAAGCTAAAATTTGAAAGACACCAATAAATATCGCTGATTTTAAATTGAAATCTTTTTTTATATTTTTATTTATTTTGAATTTGTCACTAATAAATAATAAAATACCAAATACTAATGTTGTCCATGCTATCGTTTCAATATTTCTTAATTTTTCGATAAAGTTTGTTTCGACTAAAATAATACCTGTTAGCATAACTGGCACTGAGGAAATTATAATTTTTAGAAAGAGAATTTTATTGGCATAAAAATTTAAAATATCTTTATAAAAATAAACTAGAACTGCAAAAAAAGAACCAATGTGTAGACTTACATCTAGTGAGAGATTTTTCTCAAGCTTTAGGGATTCAGATGCGATTATCAAATGTGACGAAGAACTGATTGGTAAAAATTCCGTCACACCTTGAATTAAAGATAAGATTAAAATTTCAATCACATTTTTAAAGATAAAATTAAAGGTTGTTTTTTTATTGGCAACAATTAATGCATATCAGTTATGCACTAAATAACATTACTTTTTTAAGCTTTTTATAATATAGGTAATTATTATTGACCTTTAAAAACTTTATTTCAATAAATTCTTAACTTATTTAACTCTTCCATGACAAAAAAAATGCTTAAGTTTGTAGATTTAAAAAAAGAGACACCTGAAAAAAGAGGTACAGAGAAAAGAAAAGGTGACTTTAACGAAATTTACAATGAATATATTACCAACAAAGCCACTGAACAATCTAGCAGGTGTTCTCAGTGTGGGGTTCCCTTTTGTCAAATTCATTGTCCGCTAAGTAATAACATTCCTGATTGGTTAAAATTAACAGCTGAGGGTAGATTACAAGAGGCTTATGAGGTTTCCCAAAGCACGAACAACATGCCAGAGGTTTGCGGTAGAATTTGCCCTCAAGACAGATTGTGTGAAGGAAACTGCGTTATCGAACAATCGGGCCATGGAACTGTTACCATTGGATCAATTGAAAAATACATTACAGACACTGCATGGGAAAAAGGGTGGGTGAAACCATTTAAAGTTAAAAAAGAATTAAAGCAATCAATCGGTATTATCGGCGCTGGACCTGCTGGAATGGCATGTGCAGAAGAACTTAGAAAATCAGGCTATCAAGTAACAATTTATGACAGATACGATAGACCAGGCGGTCTTTTGATTTATGGAATTCCTAATTTTAAATTAGAAAAATTTGTTGTTGAGAGAAGAACAAAACTTCTAAAAGACAGTGGCATTAAAT
>MDTB01088341.1_pt1 | contig 10093 bp, 10 predicted proteins | sample 811161 | NCBI WGS metagenome assembly MDTB01 (sample SAMN05326650, study PRJNA326480) | marine metagenome | isolation source: seawater | place: Mediterranean Sea | collected 2009
CAAAGAAGATATGTTGAAAGTTTATCTGCTTACGCTCGTCAATTTTTAGATAAAATGAAAAAACCTAATGTAGATTTTATTGAGGGTTTAAGTCCAGCTATTTCTATAGAGCAAAAAAATACATCAAAGAATCCTCGTTCAACAGTTGCAACTGTTACAGAAATTTACGATTATATGAGAGTTCTTTTTGCTAGAGCTGGGGTGCCTTACTCTCCTTTTACTGGAAAACCTATAGTATCTCAATCTGTAAGTGAAATGGTAGACAAAATTAAAATACTTCCAAAAAGTAGCACTATTTATCTTCTTGCGCCTATCGTGCGTGGTAGAAAAGGTGAATATAAAAAAGAAATATTAAATTATAAAAAAAGAGGTTTTCAGAAGATAAAAGTTGATGGAAAATACTATCAAATAAGTGATTTTCCAAATTTAAATAAAAAAGTAAAACATGACATATCAATAATTGTCGACAGGATAGCTCTTAATTCATCAATTGGAAATAGGTTGGCAGATAGTGTGGAGACAGCATTAAACTTATCTAATGGACTACTTAATGTTGAATATGAGAATGAGAGCCTGCCTAAAAAGTTTAGAAAAACTGAGTCTATAACATTTTCCTCAAAATTTTCATGTCCTGAAAGTGGTTTTACTATTGAAGAAATTGAACCAAGATTATTTTCATTTAATTCACCATACGGAGCATGCGAAGAATGTGAGGGTATAGGGAGTAATCTAAATGTTGATCCAAAATTAGTAATACAAGATGAAAACAAATCCCTTCAGGATGGAGCAATAGTTCCTTGGTCTAAAAGTAGCAGCTTATATTATGCACAAACATTGGCATCTTTAGCTAAACATTATAAATTTTCTTTAACAGAAAAATGGAAAAAAATACCAAAAAAAATTCAAGAAATAATTTTATACGGGTCCGATGATGAAGAAATAAAATTTTCATATGACGATAATTATGAAACATATACAACAAAAAAACCTTTTGAAGGAGTAGTAAATAACCTAGAAAGGCGATATTTAGAAACTGACAGTGAGTGGAAGAGAGAAGAAATTTCTCAATATCAATCAGAGTCAAGTTGTGAGAAATGTAAAGGTTTAAGATTAAAGGACGAAGCGTTATGTGTAAAAATTAATAATTTAAATATAAGTCAAATAACGCATAAATCAATTGAAGAATCTAAAAGGTGGTTTGATGAGCTGCCAAACTTTTTGAACACTAAACAAAATAAGATAGCTCAACATATTTTAAAGGAAATAAATGAAAGGTTAACATTTTTATTAAATGTTGGTTTGAATTATCTCACACTTTCAAGAGAGTCAGGTACTTTATCGGGAGGAGAGTCTCAAAGAATAAGATTAGCGTCACAAATAGGTTCGGGTCTTACAGGAGTACTTTATGTATTAGATGAACCTTCTATTGGATTGCATCAACGTGATAATAAGAAATTAATTACTGCTCTTAAAAAACTTAGAGATTTAGGAAATACAGTAATTGTTGTCGAACATGATATAGAAACAATGGAAAGTGCAGATCATATAATTGATATTGGACCTGAAGCTGGTCTTCATGGAGGAAAAATAATAGCCGAAGGGCAAATTAAAAATATTATTGAAGAAAAACAAAGTATCACTGGAACTTATTTATCAGGTGAAAAAAATATTAATATTCCAAAAAAAAGACGTATAGCAAAAAATGGTCGTTATTTAGAAATTAATGGCGCTTCAGGAAATAATCTTAAAAATGTTGACTTAAAAATACCAATAGGAACTTTTACTTGTGTTTCTGGTGTTTCTGGTAGTGGTAAATCTACTTTAGTTTTACACACGCTTTATAATGCTTTGAATTTAATTTTAAACAATAATAAATCTAGAAAAATGCCTAAATCATTTAAAAATTATAAAGGAACTGAGTTAATTGACAAAATCATTGATATAGATCAATCGCCTATAGGCAGAACACCGAGATCAAATCCAGCCACTTATACAGGAGCCTTTGGACCAATAAGAGACTGGTTTGCTAATTTACCCGAGTCTAAAGCTCGAGGTTATAAAGTGGGGAGATTTTCATTCAATGTAAAAGGTGGAAGATGTGAAACTTGTGAAGGTGATGGTGTACTAACTTATGAAATGCATTTTCTTCCAGACGTTTTTATACCATGTGATACATGTAAAGGCGCAAGATATAACCGAGAAACTTTAGAAATTAGATTTAAAAATAAAAACATTGCTGATATCCTTGATATGACAGTTGAGGAAGGTTGCGATTTTTTTGAAAATATTCAATCAATTAGATCGAAATTGATTACTTTAAAACATGTTGGCTTAGGTTATATGAAGATCGGTCAACAGGCTACAACTTTATCTGGTGGCGAAGCTCAAAGAATAAAACTTGCTAAAGAGTTATCTAAAAGATCAACGGGTAGAACATTATATATTTTGGACGAACCAACTACCGGTCTACATTCACATGATATAAAAAAGTTATTAGATATTTTACAAGCTTTTGTAAATACTGGTAACACGGTAGTAGTTATAGAGCATAATTTAGATGTTATAAAGACAGCCGATCATATAATTGATATGGGTCCAGAAGGAGGTGAATCAGGCGGAAAAATTATAGCGCAAGGTACTCCGGAAAAAGTTTCATTAGAAAAAGGTAGTTTTACAGGTCAATTTTTAAGGGAAATTTTAAGCACAACAAAAATGAAAAAAACTGCTTAATTTTTTATTTTTGTGCTATAAATAATTATGGTAAGCATTTTACAATCACTATCAAGAACAGTTCACCTGTCACTTGTAATAGCAATTTTACTTTTTTTAGGATTATATTTTATAGGTGATGGATTTGCTTTTGATCAATATTTTTTTAGTTGGGTATTTAGGTATTTACACGTTTTAGCTGGTATTATGTGGATTGGATTACTTTGGTACCTAAATTTTGTTCAAATACCAAGTATGCCAAATATTCCAGATGAACAAAAACCGGCGATTAGCAAAATAATAGCCCCTAAAGTATTGTTTTGGTTTAGATGGGCTGCATTTGCTACTATACTAACTGGATTGATTGTAGCTTATCTTAATGGGTATTTGCACGAGTCAATGACATTAGGAATTGGTAGTGGTGGAGGAAAGAATACGGCTATAGGTATAGGTATGTGGTTAGGAATTATAATGGCTTACAATGTATGGTTTATTATTTGGCCAAACCAAAAAAAGGCTTTAGGTATAGTTGAAGTGCCAGCAGAAGAAAAACCGGCCGCCGCAAGAAAAGCAATGCTTACATCAAGAATAAATACTCTTTTATCATTGCCTATGTTGCTGACAATGGTAGCGGCTCAGAACCTTTATTAATTAAGGAACTATTTTATCTTCCTTTTTTTCAAGCGTTTTATAAGAAACTTTCAAATATCTTAGTACAGGCGATGCAACAAATATTGAAGAGTATGTTCCAATTATTACTCCAAGTATCATAGCAAAAGAAAAACCTTTAAGTATTTCACCTCCCAGAATAAAAATTGAAAATAATGCCAACAATGTTGTAACCGAGGTTATCAATGTTCTCGATAAGGTTTCATTAACTGATAAATTTGAAATTTGATCTATTTCTAATTTATTATATTTAGAAAGATTTTCTCTTATCCGGTCATAAATTACCACAGTATCATTCATAGAATAACCCACAATGGTTAAGACAGCGGCTACAATTGATAAATTAATTTCAATAGATAATAAAGAAAAAATTCCAACAGTAATTATTACATCATGAAATAAAGCAATAATTGAACCTAAGCTAAATTGCCATTCGAATCTGAACCAAATATAAAACAACATCATAAGCAAGGCTAGCCCAATGGAAATCACACCTGACTTTAATAATTCAGCACTTACTTTGGGCCCAACACTTTCTACTCTTCTATAGTTTACTTCCTCATTTAAATCTTGATCAAGTGTAGTCTTGATTTTAGATATTAAGACTTCGTTGTCTTTAAGTTTTTCCTCAATTTTGATCAAAAAATCTCTATCTTGACCAAAATTTTTTACATTTACATCACCTAAATTCAATTTTTTTAAAGAGTCTCTAATATCTAGAACTTTTATATCCTTATTTTCTAATCTTATTTCTATAAGAGTTCCTCCTTTAAAATCAATTCCGTAATTAAGTCCTTTAAAAATTATAAAAATCAAACTTATTAAGACCAGTATTGACGATAGAAAATTAAATTTTTTGAAATAATTAATAAAATTTAAATTATATTTCATAATTTTACATTCTCCTTATTTCTTAAGACATATGATGAGGTTAAATGTCTGGCTATAAAATATGCTGAAAAAAGTGTTGTGATAATGCCAATACCTAAGGTAACTGCGAAACCTTTAATAGGACCAGATCCAAAGAAAAATAAAATAATAGTTGCCAATAAAGTAGTTAAGTTGGCATCTAAAACAGTTATTTTCGCTCTGCTATATCCCAAGTCAAAAGCATGAATGATGGATTTTTCAGTACGAAGTTCTTCTCTAATTCTTTCAAAAATCAAAACATTTGCATCAACAGCCATACCTACTGTCAATATTATTCCTGCTATACCAGGTAATGTTAATGTTGCTTCTAAAATAGTTAAAACACCTACCAGCATTAATAAATTAGAAATTAATGAAATATTAGCTATTAAACCAAAGAATCTATATTTATAAAACATGTATAACACCACTAAAATAAATCCAATTATCAATGAAAATGTACCTGAGATAATTGAGTCTTTGCCTAAATCTGGTCCTACCGATCTCTCTTCAACAATATTAATTGGGGTGGGTAAAGCTCCAGATCTTAACAACAAGGCTAGGTCTGTTACCTCTTGAAAAGAAAAATTCCCTGATATAGTACCGCTACCACCAGTTATGGCCTCTCTGATAACAGGGGCGCTTATTATCTTGTTATCAAGAACTATTGCTAATCGTTTACCCACATTATTTGTTGTTACTTTTCCAAATTTTTGAGCACCATACCTATCTAAAGTAAAAGATACCATTGGATTATTTGATTGATTATCGACTCTTGGTTGTGCGTCTACTAGATTTTCACCGCTCATTATAATTTTTTTATTTACCGTAACTTCTTCACCATTATCTGAAATCATTTTTTCTGATCCAAAATCATTCTCTTTATTTGTTACTAGTCTAAAATTTAATTGAGCAGTTTTTCCTAATAAGTTTTTTATTCTTGAAGGATCTTTTAAACCTGGTAGTTCAACTACAATTCTTTTTTCACCTCTTTGAATAATTGTAGGTTCTTTAGTACCTAAATCATCTATTCTACGTCTAACTATTTCAATAGACTGTTTAACAGCTGCATTATTTAATGTTAATAATCCAAATTTAGAAAAATTAATTTTATAATTATTATTTTCTATTAACAAATCAAGTTGATGTGTTCGATATTGATCAATGTATTGATTAATCATATTATTTTTAGTAGAGAAAAATAAATTTTGAAATTTTTTTTCACTATCATTTTCTATGATAAAATTAATCGAGTCATCTTTTACTTGAAATGAATTATATTTAAAATCATTTTTTTTGAGAAATTTTTTTATTTCAACAACTTTATCTTGCAATCTTTCTTTAATAAGAGGTTTAGTATCAATCTCTAATAATAAATATGAACCACCTTGTAAATCTAAACCCAGGTTTACTCTTTTTTGTAATGGAAGATTTTCATCAGAAAAAATGTTCAAGAAAGCAAAAGACGATAATAATAAAAAAATAAAATAAATTAATATTATTTTTATTTTTGTGAAGTTAAGCACAAAGACCTTTTATTTTTTTGGAGCTTCTTTTTTTAATAAACTTGTGATCGTAGACTTTATAACCTGAACCTTTACATTGTCCCCTAATACTACATCGATTTTATCATCTTCATGAACTTTATCTACTACGCCTATGATGCCTCCTGAGGTAATTACTTCATCGCCTCTTTTTAAGCCTTGCACCATTGCTCTATGTTCTTTTACTCTTTTTTGTTGCGGCCTAATCAAGAAAAAGTAAAAAATGACAAATATTAGTATTAACGGTATGAATTGTGCAAATCCTGAAGTGTTCATATTTATTGAATAATTATATTAAAAGACATTTTTAAACAAGAAAATTATAATTAAATTTTTTCTATATTATCCATGTATTTTTTTAAAGCAGAGGGTATTGTTATGGATCCATCTGAATTTTGATAATTTTCTATCAGAGATATCATTAATCTACCTGTTGCCAAACCAGATCCATTAAGTGTACCAATAAAATCAGTCGAATTACTAGATTTATATTTAGTTTTCATTCTTCTAGATTGAAATGCACCGCAAGAAGAACAGCTTGATATTTCTCGGAATTTATTCTCAAAAGGTATCCATGTTTCTATATCAAAAGTTTTTTCAGCACTAAAACCCATGTCTCCCGAAGACAAAAGAACAATTTGATATGGTAATTCAAGCATTTTTAAAATTTCTTCTGCACAATTTAACATTCTATCAAGTTCTTCATTACATTTAGTCGGATCTACTAGACTAACTAATTCGACTTTATAAAACTGATGTTGTCGCATCATTCCTTTAGTATCTTTACCGTAGCTACCTGCCTCACGTCTAAAACAAGGTGTGCTAGCAACAAATCTTAATGGAAGCTCTTTTAATTCAATTATAGAGTCCCTAAATAGATTAGATAAAGGAACTTCTGCTGTAGGTATTAAAAATTTACGGTCTTCGTTTTTTTCAGAATTTAATTCATATTGATCCATTTCAAATTTTGGCAGTTGACCAGTTCCAAACATTGTTTTTTCATTTACAATCAATGGCGGCGATATCTCAACATAATCAAATTTTTTCGTATGAACATCAATCATAAAATTTATTAATGCTCTCTCTAGTAAAGCAAATTTATCTTTTAAAATAACAAATCTTGAACCAGATAATTTAGTTGCAGTATCAAAATCCATAAATTTACCACCAAGTTCCGTATGAGATTTTATTTTAAAATTGAATTCTTTTATTTCACCCGACTTTTTAATTATTTTATTAGTTTTTTCATCATTGCCAATAGGTACATCATCTAAAGCTATATTAGGAATTGAAGAAAGTATTACGTTAATTGTTCTTTGTAATTTCTTCTGAGAAACTTCTAATAATCCTATTTGATCAGTTAATTCTTTAGATTTAGTAAAATTTTGAGGATCTTTTTTTTTTGATAATAATTTTTTTTCTTGTTCTAATTTTTCTTTTTTTTGTATTAATTCTCTATTTTCTTTATCATATTTAATTAAAGATTTTATATCTACGGTGGTATTTCTTTCTTTAATTTTTTTTTCAAATAATTCAGTATTTTTTCTTATTTCTTTTAAACTATGCATTATCTCTCTTCTCGATTAGTCTTACGGTTATAATAGACAATTCATATAACAATAATAGTGGTAATGCTAAACCTATTTGAGTAATAGGATCAGGTGGTGTTAAAATTGCAGCGGCAGCAAATATTATTACCACAAAATACTTTCTTCTCTCTTTTAAATACTTTGAGTCTACTACTCCTATTCTTGCCAACAAACTTAAAACTACTGGAAGTTGAAAACTAATTCCAAATGCAAAGATTAACCTCATAACAAGTGATAAATATTCATTCACTTTTGCCTCTAATTGAATAGCTAAAGATCCAGTGTCTTGTATACTTTCGAATCCTAAAAAAAACTTTATAGCCAAAGGCATTATAAAGTAATAAACAAGCATCCCTCCAAATACGAAAAGAATTGGAGTGGCTATAAGATAAGGAAGCAATGCTTTTTTTTCATTTGTATAAAGCCCTGGTGCAATAAACTTCCATATTTGACTTAAGAATATTGGACTTGTAATAAAAACTGAAGCAAAAAATGCAACTTTAAGATAGGTTAAAAATGCTTCATGTAATGCAGTAAAAATTAATCTACGATCTAAGTTATTTTCTAAGACTGCATTTGAATAAGGTTTGACTAAAAATTTGTATATTTCTTCAGAAAAAAAATAACAAATTATAAATGACACAATCAAAAAGATAAATGATTTTAACATTCTAGATCTAAGTTCAGACAAATGACTAATAAAAGAATTTTGACTTTGTTGTTTCTTATTGCTCATCAGATTTATCTTTTTTATTATTATTTTTCTCTTCTAAATTGGTAATTTCATTTACATTCTTTTGAACATCAGAAAAATACCTTTTGATGGTACCTACCCAAGTTCCTATTTTTTTTAAAACTATTGGAAAATCTTGTGGTCCAATCACAAGAATTGCAACTATTATTATTACAAGTAATTCAAACCAACCAATCTGTGGCATTTAAATTAATTATTATTAGAATTGTTTTTATCTTCAGTATCTTTATTTGATGACTCTGGATTTTCTGAGATACCTTTTTTAAAACTTTTAATACCTTTGGCAACATCTCCCATTAAATCAGAGATTTTACCTCTACCGAATAAAAGGACTACAAGAACGACGACTATAGCTATTTGCCAAAAACCAATACTCATAGTTATCTTATATACAAAAATCTATGTTAAATAAATAACTTTATTCAGTTAATTTTTCATTATCATCAATAGCGTTTTCAATATCTGAATAAATATCTTCTTTTGTTTTAGATGATTGCTCAGAAAAGAACTTGCTTGTTCCAAAAATTGACGAATTTACCGCTGAGGTATCAATTAGACCCGCTGTTCCTAGCTCATCAACTGTAGGTAAATCAGATAATTTTTGAATGTTAAAATGGTTTAAAAAGTTTTCAGTGGTGGCATATTGGATTGGTTTGCCTGGAATATTTTTTCTCCCAGCTGGTCTTACCCAATCTAATTCCATTAATATTTCAATAGTGTTTGACCCAAAGGCAACACCACGTATTTGTTCTATTTCAGATCTTGTTACAGGTTGGTGGTAAACGATAATTGATAATGTTTCAATTGTAGCTTTTGATAATTTCTTTTGAGTAGATTTTTGTAAAGCCATAGTATTTGAAAGATCTGAAGCTGTTCTGAATGACCATTTGTTTCTAATGCATACTAAATTAATACCTCTTGATTTATAATCATTTTGAATTTTTTCTAATAATTTTTTTATATTAGAAGATGTTTGAAGTCTTTTTTCAATAGTTTCTATGTCAAGAGGCTCGGCAGCCGCGAATAATATTGCTTCTAATTTCCTTTCCATTTTAGAAACTGAACTAGGAAAATCTATTATATTATTTTTTTTTTTTATTCATTTGCTCTTTTTTATCAAAATATTATCAAATTTTTTTTTTTGCATTATATTGATAACTCCTTCTTTTGTAAGTTCTAAACAAGCTGCAAATATCCCTGACAAACCAGTTTTAATTTTTTGAGTACTTTCTTTATAGCTATCAGGAATTAGTTCAACAATATTTTTCCAATCATTTAGATTGTCTAATTGGTTTTTGATATTATTAATTCCTTGTTCGGTTGTTAAAACTGGTAATTTAGGAATATTTACTCTTTGAAAAGACTTTTGAGCATTAATATTTGCATAGGTTTTTATTAATTCATATAAACTAACATCATAAATGGGTGTATAGATAGATTTTATACCACCGGTCATTCCCCTAAAAAAAATATCCTTTCCAATTCTTTTTTTTTTTAATAGTTGATCTGATAATAATCTAATTAACTCAAGTTTTTTTAGTTGTAATTTTAAACGTTCAGCTACTTCTAAAGCTTTAAAATCATCATCTTCATCTTCTGGTAAAAGTAATTTTGATTTTAAGTAAGCTAACCATGTTGCCATAAGTAAAAATTCGGAAGCTGTTTCTAAATTCAGATTTTTATTATTTTTAACAAAATCTAAAAATTGATCTGCTAACTTTGTAATTGATATATTTGCAAGATCTACTTTTTGATTTTTAGCTAAATCTAAAAGAATTTCTAATGGTCCATTGTAGTTTGGTATATCTATTAAAAGAGAATTATTTAAATTAGTCTCCATACTAAATATTATCTTAAAAATTTATAAAATTGTGATGTTTTTTTTATAGTAAATTCATCTATAGGTGGAATTTTTTTTA
>MDTB01177207.1_pt1 | contig 10093 bp, 10 predicted proteins | sample 811161 | NCBI WGS metagenome assembly MDTB01 (sample SAMN05326650, study PRJNA326480) | marine metagenome | isolation source: seawater | place: Mediterranean Sea | collected 2009
ACAGACCAGGTTACGACTATCACAAACTCATGTTAGAAGTATTTGAATTGATTCAAGTATGTTTAGCTCGTTCGAAGTATAAAAAAATCTCATATAGAGACATATTTTACAAATTTCTATCAATTGATCCATTTACTGCCAATAAAGAGGAAATATCATTGGTAGTGCGCAGACACATAGACGAGACTGGGCTTGATCTCACCAGAGCCGAGCTTCTTGATTTGCTTATGGGGAATGTTCTGCAACCAAAACTTACGACCGAGGGAGTTTGTTTTATTTTTGATTATCCTCAAGATCAGGCCGCCTTGGCTAAGCTTCGTATAGATAATGGTATTGCTATTGCGGAGCGATTTGAACTTTTTGTTGATGGAGTGGAACTCGCCAATGGTTATACCGAACTCCAGGATGAATCAGAGCAGCGAAAGCGGTTTAACTCAGAGAATAGTTTACGGATAGAGGCTGGTAAAGAACCGCGCTCAATAGATGAAAGATTTCTGACTGCGCTAGAATCAGGCTTACCATTCTGCAGTGGGGTAGCGGTTGGCTTAGATCGTCTTTTGATGCTTCAGATGGGTTGTTCATCAATTTTAGAGACTCTCGCATTTAGTTGGGATAATTCCTGATCGTAGTCTTTAAAGAACTTTCGGCTAAGTTATAACGACTGGACCATATCCATCTTTAAATTCCTGCGGCAGGCGACGGGGTTTTCCAGTACTTATTTCTATACATACAAATTCCATCGCTCCTCGCATCAGGGTTTGACCATCTTCCCGAATTACTTGGAATTCTCGTTTCATAGTCAACTTTGCATCCCAGGAAACGATCCAAGTACCTATTTTTACTGAGTCACCGATATTAGAGGCTCGTAAGTATCTGTAATGACTCTGAGTTATAGCCATTGCTCTATCTAATTGTCGATAGCGCTCAATATCCAATCCTAGTTGAGCAGAATGTGCCCATGCGACTTCTTGACACCAATGAACATACACAGTGTTATTGGTATGTAGGAGTTCGTCTACATCAGTTTCTAAAACCAATCGGTCTAGACAAAAAGGGTTGGGATAATCCCACTCAAGATCCGACATCTCCATCAAGTTGCGAGCCCTTTGACATCCGACTCTTTCGGCTTTAGCGCTAATCCAAAGAATCCGTAAAATACGGCGATTAGAGGACATAGCCAGTTTAAGAATGCGTATGGAGCATAACTTACTGTGGCTACTCCCAAGGTTGCCGACATATATGCACCACAGGTATTCCATGGTATCAATGCTGACGTCATAGTTGCTGAATCTTCGATTGTTCTAGACAGATTCAGACGAGATAGACCTATCTTCTCATATTCATCTTTAAACATTCGTCCTGGCAATGATATACCCATATACTGGTCAGCGGTCAGCGCATTAGTTCCCACGCATGCAATCGCGGTCGAACTTATCAGACTACCAGCACTGCTAACTCTCTTTAGTGCTCGATCAATGAGAAATCTCAGTATTCCAGTGGCTTCCAATATTCCTCCAAAGCCTAACGCCGTAACAATTAGCCAGACGGTGTTGAGCATGGAACTCATTCCACCTTTACTTAACAGTTTATCGAGAAATTCGTTTCCACTATTTAATTGAAAGCCATCAAAAAGGCTTATCCAAATTCCCTTCAATGTTGCAAGGATGGTTGAAAGTTCAGGTGATCCGGCAAGGCCAGCCGCAACATCTGGCTGGAAAATCGCAGCAAAAATTGCTCCGAATAAACTACTTATTACAATTGCTGGATATGCCGCTATGCGCCTGTAAATTAAGATCAGCATGAATATCAGTGGCAGAAGAAGATGCAGCCCTATATTAAACTCTGATCGAAGGCTTTCTTGGAGGTTTTGGATATTATCTGGAGGTACTGTGACTGACTCACTTATAACCAAGAGCAGAATAAGTGTGGTCACATAGGCAGGAATTGTTGTCCAAAGCATATGCCTAATGTGTTCAAACAAATCTTCCCCAGCTACTGCAGATGCAAGATTGGTGGTATCTGACAACGGAGAAAGTTTATCGCCAAAATAAGCCCCAGATATGATGGCTCCTGCCGTTATTGCTGGAGAAAGGTCAAAACTGACCGATATTCCCATGAGACCGATGCCCAAAGTTCCCGCCACAGTCCAAGAACTACCGATACTGATTGCCACCACGGCACAAATTGTGGACGATGCTGCGTAAAAAATACTTGGTTCAAGAATCTTTACTCCATAATAGATCATACTTGGTACAGTACCGCAGAGTATCCAGGTTCCAATTAGACCCCCTACGGCAAGGAGAATTAAGATTGGTGCTAGCCCTACTATAATTCCATTAAGGATCCCAGCCTGAAGCTCGTTCCAGGACATTCCAATTTTTTTTCCTACTATCGCCGCAGAAAAAGTGGCGACCACTAGGGCAATTTGATTTGCTCCAAATGAGGAATCTGAGCCAAATAGATAAACCGACCCCCCTAAGAGAAAGATGAGGAGTATGAGCGGGGAAAATGCGAGGGCAATTGTTAGATTGTCTTCACCTAATTTGTAGTTTTTTTGCATATGGATAACTAACCTCAATTAAGAACCCACCGGGGGGTTAGAACGTCGCAAAAATTATCAGTGGTATTATACCTTTTTGGTCTTTATTTTCTTTATCCACTTTAATCCCCGGGATTGTTTTAGTGAATAAAAATACGCAATCAGTTTTTTACGGTTTATTAGCAGTAGTTTTGTGGTCTACATCTGCGACTGCGATAAAACTTGCTTTGAATGAATTGGATGTTTTTCAATTATTATTTTTTTCTACGCTGACGTCTGCAATTACATTCTTCACGATAGTCTGCTATCAGGGGAATAGGTCCCTTTTAGTGAGCACTATGAAAATCAAGTTAAGATATTTTCTTGGGCTTGCAATAATGAATCCACTTGTTTTCTATTTATTATTATTTTCAGCTTATGACCGACTGCCCGCTCAGCAGGCTCAAACTATAAACTATACTTGGGCGATAACTTTAAGCTTGTTAAGTGTGCCGCTGCTGGGGCAGAGAATCAATAGGATAGACTTTTTGGCTATGTTACTTGGTTATTCTGGGGTAGTTATAATTGCTACCCAAGGCGACTTCTTATCACTAAATTTCACGGACGGACTGGGAGTTTTCCTAGCTCTAGCCAGCACGATTGTGTGGGCGCTTTACTGGATAATTAACGCCGGTCTAAAAACTGACCCAGTAGTATCGCTATCGCTTAATTTTTTATTAGCAACTCCTCTTGTATTAATATTAGCTTTGTTCTTTTCTGACTTTTCAAATATTCGATTGATTGCTCTTTGCTTGGCGGTTTATATCGGTATTTTTGAAATGGGGTTTGCCTATGCCTTTTGGATTTTTGCCCTTAGAAAAACAACTTCTATTTCTCGAATAGGCAATTTAATTTTTCTTTCTCCTGTGCTTTCATTAATTTTGATTTCATTGATACTAAAAGAGACTATTCATATAGCAACGTTGATTGGCTTATGTCTTATTATTCCGGGCATATATATTCAAAACAGGGCGAACCTATTAAAATAAAGAAGCACTTTCATGGGCCCTGAATCAAAAATTACGAATCAAGATACTTAAGACTTTGGTGTTCAATAGGTTTGAAATGAGGCTTAACTAAGCAGAGCTGCATGGCCCCTATAACTCGTTCTCGAAAACCACCTTCACAATAAGCAAGGTAAAATTCCCACATTCGGATAAATCTTTCATCAAAGCCTTGATGGATCACCTCGTCTGATTTGGCTAGGAACCTATTCCTCCATATAGCTAAAGTAGCTGCATAATCTTGAGCTATGTCACGTAAGTGAGTTATTTGCATATCCGTATTTTCACCGACATGGTAAGCAATTTTTCCTACTGAGGGGAGGCAGCCTCCAGGAAAAATATATTTTTTTATGAAATCAACCGTATTAGTAGCCGCACGATATCTTTGATCAGGTATGGTTATAGCTTGCAGTACCATCTTTCCGTTCGGCACGAGAAGCTGGCTACAAGATTCGAAATATTTATCGAAAAATTGATCACCTACCGCTTCTATCATCTCTATGGAAACTAACTTATCAAACTTTCCACTCAGGCTGCGATAATCCTGCAGTAATACATTTATTTTGTCCTCCAAGCCATACTCTTTCACTCTCTCTAGGGTATAACTGTATTGTTGTTTTGATATGGTTGTTGTAGTTACTTTACAGTTAAATTCTTGGGCGGCATAAATGGCCATCCCGCCCCAACCGGTTCCAATTTCAAGCAAATGATCTTCCTTAGTTAATTCCAGTAATTGACAAATATTTTCGAGTTTGTCTTTGGATGCTTCGTCTAGGTTTTTCGCGCCATCAAAAAACACGGCTGACGAATACATCATTCTTTTATCTAGAAATAACTTAAAAAAATTGTTACCTAAATCATAGTGAGCCGCTATATTCCGTTTGGAGCCTTCTACGGTATTTCTATTAAAAAAATGCCCTATTGAGAGTCTTAGTCTGGGCATAAGATTTTTTTGGTACCTTATTTTTTCTAGCATAGTTAGGTTCGCACTGAAAAGCCTGGTAACCATTGGCAGGTTAGGGGAGCTCCATTCTCCATTAATATATGCTTCGCCTGATGCTAATATTCCGCCGCTTAAAATATTTCCGTAGAGGTTACTATCATGAATCACGACTTCAGCACTTAAATCTCTTCTCAACTCGTCATCGCCAAGAGTTACTCTTCCTGAGTCATCCTCAATAGTTAAGCTGCCAACTGATATTTTGCTAAATAGTTTTAACAAAACGCCTCGGCTCAGTGATTTTTTACCGTCAGATATTTGCTTCAGACCTAATAAATTAATTAATGAGCTGATGCCGTTTGTCATTTAATGCCTCGGAGTGGTCTTTTTAGGATGAGAATAGAGTGGTGTACCCTTAACAAATAGTTTTAGTGCTTCCCAATAGATAGCCGCGCCAATATTGAGAGTCATCAGTGGGTATCTTGCTAGATATAGATTTAATGACCAAGCATTTAAAGCTCTAGCCTTTAACGCCAGGCTGGCATCGAAGATCAATCGATTTTCTTGATAATTCTTCAAGTGAACTACTAACTTGGATCCCGGTATGTTACTTCGCCAGTGATATCGCATCTCCATGGGATTAAAAGGAGACACATGAAGCGACTTATCAAATTCGGCGTTTAGCCAGGAATCGCTGCCCGGTCCCTCAAGAACATAGCTATAGCGTTCGTCCCAGGGAGTGTTGTTAACTTCAGCGACGATATATTGAAGTTCTGTCATTTCACGGTTATAACAATAATAAAAAGCAATTGGATTCATTTGAAAACCAAAATAGCGAAGATTAGCCAGCAAAAAAATAGGGCCGCTATGATTTGTTTTTGTCTCAGTAAATATTCTTTTTCTCACTTCCTCGACGAGAGGATTCTTAATATTCCCGAGGAAGTCCGACCTTTTAAATCGGCCCAACGCGAAATGCCTTGCAGACCAAAAAGGGATGTTATCGAATAGCTCTGGAAGTTCTTGCAAGCAAATAAACGGCATAAATACGCGATACGTAAAATTATGGATAGTTGGCTCGTGTCTTCGGTGGCGAAGTAGACCGGCGTATATTTTCGACTTCATTTATTCTTTCGTCGCAATTATGTTAATTCTTTTACAATTTTAAGTGCACTACTGACGCCGTCTTCATGAAATCCATTTCCCCAGTAGGCTCCGCAGTACCATGTATTATGCACGCCATTTATTGCATCCCAATTCTCCTGAGCAGAACAAGCATGGGACGTGAATACAGGATGGTGATATTCGAAGTTTCCCAGCACCTTACCCGGGTCTATTGATTTAGAATCATTTAGGGTAACGCAGAAGGTCTCTGGTGCAGAAATTCCCTGAAGAATATTCATATTATAAGTAACAGTCGCCCTATCTTTTTTTGACTTTAGTCGATAATTCCAGCTGCTCCACGTTTTAGAATTGTCTGGCAGTAGACTCGTATCAGTATGCAAAACCACATCATTACTTTGATACGGTATTGCTCCTAAAATCTGTTGTTCCAGTTCGGTCGGGTCTTTGAGGAGATTCAAAGCCTGATCGGAGTGGGTTGCTAATATGACCTGTTCAAAAAAACAAGTCTCACCATTTTCTAAGCGAACGCTAATTTTTTCCGGATTGGATCGTTCAATAGACACAACTCGACAATCGGTGCGAATGTTATTTTTAAATCTGGAGATTAGCGGGGCTAGATATTCTCGGGAACCGCCTTCGATTACATACCACTGAGGTCTGTTCCGTAGAGCAAGCAGCCCGTGATTATGAAAAAATGTAATAAAAAACTTCGCTGGAAACTCTAGTACATTCGTCCAGTCTGCCGACCAAATTGCGGAACCCATGGCAACTAAATATTTTTCGACAAAGACTTTGCTGTAACGGTTTTTTTCTAGGTATGAAAGGAGACTTTCTTCCGGATCTAGCTTGTTTTTTTTTAGTTCATTCGTGGCTTGGGAGTTGAAACGGATAATGTCCTTGAGCATTGTCAAGAAGGACCAAGACCATATATTTCTACGTTGGGCAAACATGGTATTCAAGTTCGTACCTGAATACTCGAGCCCAGTCTCCGAATCTGCTACTGAAAATCCCATTGAAGTAGGCTTTTTCGGTATGCCTAGCTCATCTATCAGTTTGACGAAGTTTGGATAATTCCGATCATTGAACACGATAAACCCAGTATCTATGCTATAAACGTTCGAATCCAACCGAACATCGAAAGTTGCTGTGTGCCCCCCGATCTTCTTTTCGGACTCGAACAGGGTTATTTCATGCCTTTCCCCCAAAAAGTGTGCGCAGGACAGACCCGAAATTCCTGAACCTACTATCCCTATCCGCATCGCATTTTGGCCTTTAGCTTGTGCATAAAAACGCCTCGTGTAAATACGAAGTATAGCTTTCTTTGGATCAAGCTTGTGCCAATAAAGAAAAAAAATCTGATCCATCTACGCAAAAAAGCCGTAATTGCACCTGTATTGAGCATTTGATGTACTATTTGGATCACAGTTGAGCGGAAATATGGCAGTGGCAGATTCTAAACATAGCGAAGGCCAAAAGAATTGGGACGAATGTCTCCAAGCGATAGCAGGTGCTAGTCGAGAGGATTTTTCTGCTTTCTTCAATCACTTTGCTCCACTGATTAGAGCTTTTGCATATTCAGGTTCCTACATTTCGGTGTCGCATGCTGATGAGTTGGTTCAAGAAGTGATGATTAAGGTTTGGCAGAAAGCGTCCGCCTTCGATCCAGAGAAAGCGTCAGCAGTAACATGGCTGTATGCCGTTGCTAGAAATTGTAGGACCGACCTATACAGGAAACTTCGGAAGTTTGACACTCCGTTGACCGCCGATGATTTAATGATAGAAGAAGAGTCTCAAGAGGCATTTGATCTTTTACAAACCAAACGCAATGCTGAAACTATCCGAGAAAAGCTACAAGCCTTACCCAATGAACAGAGGCAAGTAATAGCTAAAATATACATGGAAGGCAAATCCCACTCTGAAGTAGCCGCTGAATTGGATTTGCCTCTGGGTACAGTGAAATCCAGAGTGCGTTTAGCAATTAATAAGCTTGGCGTCCAGTTGGCGCCAATGGGAGGATTGCGTGATTAAACATCATCCAGATGTCAATTTGTTAGTGGAATATGTATCCGGGAATTTATCTCCAGCAAAGGCCGCATGCATTGCAGCGCATAATAGCTACTGTGGGATTTGCCGCAAAACAACTTTCCAGTTAGAAGCTTTGGGAGCGGAGTTATTCAAAGATTTAGAGGCGCACCCAGCCGAGAAATCAACTCTTGATGAGGTGTTAGCTCAGATAGAAGATACACCACCGAAGCGTATGGAACCTGTTAATTCCAACCGGAAATCATTTCCTCTTGTGTTAGAAAAGTTAATGAGGGAGGAATTTGAAGATCTGGAGTGGAGGAAGGTGAGCAGTTCTTTATCCGTGAGCCAGTTGTACACTGGAGATTCAAGCCATGAGTGTGCCCTCTATCAGATAGGCGCGGGTGGAAAGATACCTGAGCACGATCATAAAGGTTCCGAGATGACCGTTGTCATCAGTGGAGGGTTCTCCGATAGGCAAGGTGTTTATCACAAGGGAGATTTTATTTGTCGTGAAAAGGATCAAATTCACGCGCCCACAGCATTAGAGTCAGAGGATTGCATCTGTCTAGCAGTTTCTGATGCCCCCCTCCGGTTTACCGACTGGAGATACCGTTGGATACAACCCTTCCTGCGGTTCAGTTCTTAGTAAGTTCACATTATTTTTCACTGTTTGCACTCTCTCTTTGGTATAATACAGTCGATATTGCTTTTGGTCTGCTATAGTATCCGGTTTTGCAACAAAACCAGAAGATATAAAGGGATTTAGCCATATGCATCTAGTCATACCTAAAGAGAGCTTTCCTGGGGAAAGCAGAGTGCCAGTTATTCCAGATACCGTAAAAAAACTCTGTCATTTAGGAGCCACTGTTGCTATCGAAAGTGGCTTAGGCATTAAATCTGGCTTTACGGATGAAGAATACGAGAAAGCTGGAGCGTCGGTCTCTTCGGAGAGAGCCGAACTGCTCAAAAGTGCGGACATGTTACTGAGGCTTCGCAAACCTTCGCTTGGTGATGTGACCCTGATGAAGGAGGGGTGCATTCATGTTAGTTTTTTAGATCCATTTAATGAGAGAGAATTAGTCTCTGCACTGGCGGATCGGAACATAACTGCAATTAGTATGGAAATGATTCCCAGAACAACTCGTAGTCAAAAAATGGATGCGTTAAGTTCGCAGGCGAACCTCGCAGGATATGTGATGGTAATGCAGGCGGCTGTCTATTTGCCTCGAATATTCCCGATGATGATGACCCCAGCTGGAACATTGAAGCCAGCAAATGTCTTTGTTATCGGAGCTGGTGTGGCCGGTCTACAGGCGATAGCTACAGCAAAGAGATTAGGCGCGAAAGTAACCGCTTTCGATACTCGTCCAGTTGTCGCAGAGCAAGTGCAATCTCTGGGAGGTAAGTTCCTTCAAATTGATCTGGGTGAAACTGGCCAAACTGCTGATGGATATGCAAAAGAGCTAACCGCAGAACAGGTAGAACTGCAAAAAAATGCGCAGGCCGAGGTTATAGCTAAATCAGATGTTGTCATTACCACTGCTCAAGTATTTGGTCGAAAACCGCCAGTGCTTGTGACGAAAGAGATGATTGCTGGAATGTCCCCTGGTTCAGTAATCGTGGATATGGCGGCAGAGACTGGAGGTAATGTCGAAGGATCCGTTCCAGACGAGGTCGTTAATATTTCAGGAGTTACGGTAATCGGCAAGGCCAATTTACCGGGCTCCGTTGCTAAGGATGCCAGTCAGATGTATTCATCTAATCTTTTTAACTTAATTGAAGATAATTGGAGCAAAGAAAAAAATGCTTTTCTCGTCGATTTTGAAGATGACATCTTGCCCGACTGTGTTATCACTCATGACGGAGGACTAGTGCACGAAACGATTAAGCAATTATGGCAAGGAGACTCTTGATATGATTCCTCCAGAGGTATTTCTAACATTTATTTTGATGTTGTCCGTGTTTTTAGGTTTTGAATTGATTAGCAAGGTGCCTGCTACCTTACACACTCCTTTGATGTCAGGTGCAAATGCGATCTCCGGTATTACGTTGGTCGGTGCAGTGGGTTTAGCTGGCACAGGGAATCACGACTTATCCAATTGGCTTGGTGCGGCGGCTGTTGGTTTTGCCACCATAAACGTGGTGGGAGGATATTTGGTCACCGATCGCATGCTTGCGATGTTCAAGAAGAAGGAGAATTGATGATGGAGACAATTATTCAATTCTCATTTGTAGTAGCAGCTGCACTGTTCATTTTTGGTCTGAAGCAGCTCGGATCGCCTGCTACTGCGAGGCAAGGAAACTTAATTTCATCGATCGGGATGTTGATTGCAATTGTGTCGGCATTGATTGATCAAGGGATTGTCGAATATCAATTTATCTTAGCCGGTATTCTTTTAGGCGGGGTTGTGGGCGCAGCAGCAG
>MDTB01193078.1_pt1 | contig 10093 bp, 8 predicted proteins | sample 811161 | NCBI WGS metagenome assembly MDTB01 (sample SAMN05326650, study PRJNA326480) | marine metagenome | isolation source: seawater | place: Mediterranean Sea | collected 2009
TAAAGATGATTTACTACTCACTAAAGGTCTAGATTACCATACCCTCATCAAATGGAATGATAAGATCAGCGATACAGATACTTTTGGATTCAACTGTGATTTTACCTGTTTCATCCCTTTTGATGATAAATACCCTGAGGACGGGCTGCTTTGGGTTAACCATGAATACGTGCACCCTCTTTTTGTTTCGAACTATGCCTTCGGTAATCCAAATCAAGAAAGAACAATTGAACAAGTTGATAAAGAAATGTATAACGTGGGTGGTAGCATCGTCCGAATCCGCCAGGAAAACGGAAAATGGAAAATTGTCCATAATGACCCGCACAATCGAAGGATTACTGCAAAAACACCGATCCATCTCAATTGGGACACCCCAATCAAGGAAAAAACAACTGTTATTGGCACACACAGTAATTGCTCAGGAGGAATCACTCCATGGAAAACCTTCTTGACTTGTGAGGAAAACTACGACCAATTTTATGGGGAAACCGAGCGTCTAAATGATGGGAGTACATATCATAGACCAAGCGCTTTTGGATGGGAAAATTTTTACAAATATCCACCTGAACATTATGGTTGGGTTGTTGAAATTGATCCAAAAAATGGTGCTGTACAAAAGCACGTAGCATTGGGGAGGTTTGCGCATGAATGTTGTACTTTATTTCAGCTAAAAGACAAACGAGTTGTCGCCTATAGTGGTGATGATAGTAACGACCAGCATTTATATAAATTTATTTCTTCCAAACCAAATTCATTAAAAGAAGGAACATTGTATGTAGCAGATACGAACAATGGTAAATGGATTGCTTTAGACTGGGCGAATCAGCCTCTTTTGAAGAAGGCATTTGAAAATCAAACAGAGGTGCTTATTAGGGCAAGAGAAGCCGCAAAATTATTAGGTGCAACAGAATTAAATAGACCAGAAGATATTGAAATAGATCCTATCACGGGTAGTGTTTTTGTATCTCTGACCAACAATAAACCAAAAGGAGATTTTCATGGCTCTATTTTGAAGATTGAAGAAGAAAATAATGAACATGATTCCTTAAATTTTAGCGCTTCTGTCTATATGGCTGGTGGTGGAGAAAACGGATTTTCATGCCCGGACAATTTAGCTTTTGACTTGTCTGGAAACCTATGGATGACTACTGATATGTCAGGGAGTGTTATGAACAAAGAGGAATGGCCGTATATGGCTTTTAAAAATAATAGCTTGTTCGTAATCCCGAGAATCGGTAAAGATGCTGGGAAAGTAATTCGTGTCGCCAATGCTCCTCGAGATGCAGAATTTACAGGACCGTGGTTTTCTCCAGATGGCAAAACCTTATTCCTTAGTGTACAGCACCCGGGTGAACAAACCATTGACCTAAAAAATCCAACGAGTCTTTGGCCTTTTGACAAAGACAATATTCCGAAACCTTCGGTTGTCGCTATTACAGGTGACTTAATTGAGAAAATGAACAATCTACATGTGATTGAAAAACCTTAATTTAATCCTAAGAAAGACCATAAATAATAAGCCCTATGAAACATACCGAGAAAATGCTGCGCGATGATGCGCTCAAAGGAAAAGTAATTGTTGTAACAGGAGGAGGAAGTGGCCTAGGGAAAGCGATGACACGTTATTTCATGGAGCTCGGAGCAAAAGTAGCCATCACCTCAAGGAATTTAGATAAGCTAAAAAATACCGCAAAAGAGCTTGAAGCGGAAACAGGTGGAACCTGCTTCCCCGTTCAGTGTGACGTGCGTCATTATGATCAAGTAGAAGCTGTTTTGGCTGAAGTTCTAAATACTTTTGGGCAGGTAGATGTGCTCCTGAATAACGCTGCGGGAAACTTTATCTCCCCTACTGAACGATTATCAGCAAATGCCTTTGACACAATTATCGACATTGTTCTGAAAGGGACTAAAAACTGTACCCTTGCATTTGGAAAACATTGGATCAAAAGTAAACAAGAAAGCGCAAAAGTGCTCAATATCGTAACCACCTATGCCTGGACAGGTTCAGGTTATGTAGTGCCAAGTGCTGCTGCAAAAGCTGGTGTTCTCGCCATGACTAGAAGCCTTGCCGTGGAGTGGGCAAAATACGGCATGCAATTCAACGCAATTGCACCAGGACCATTTCCAACCAAAGGAGCGTGGGACAGACTGCTTCCAGGAAATTTGAAAGAAAAATTTGACATGGCGAAAAAAGTCCCCTTAAACAGGGTCGGTGAGCATCAAGAGCTTGCAAACTTAGCCGCATATTTAGTATCGGACTTTTCCTCTTATATCAATGGAGAGGTGATTACTATTGACGGTGGAGAATGGCTAAAGGGTGCAGGAGAGTTTAATCTACTAGAAGATATTCCACAAGAAATGTGGGACCAACTTGAAGCCATGATTAGAGCCACCAAAAAGAATAAATAAAACTGTCTCCAAAAGACATCCTAATGAAAGTTCGTTCAGTAAAAACCATCGTAAGAGCCCAACGCGTAAACATGGGAGGGCATTTATTAGACCAGCCGTTGCCAATACAAGGCATAGATTCGATTGATCCCTTTTTATTGATTCACCATTGGGACGAACCGTTGACGCCTGGAGGGAAACAAAGCGAACTTGGTGTAGGCCCTCATCCGCATCGTGGCTTTGCACCAGTGACTTTTATCTTTAAAGGGAGTGTTCGGCACCAAGATTCTCTCGGTAATACTGCCGTTATTTCTGCAGGGGGAACTCAATGGATGCACGCTGGGAATGGAATTATTCATAGTGAACGTCCAGGAATAAAATTGGTAAAGCAAGGGGGAGAACAAGAATTTATTCAATTTTGGGTAAATACCCCGGCGAAATATAAAATGGAGGCTCCGTATTACCTTCCGATTTCTGCTGATGACACGCCTAAAATCAAAAAAGAAAACGCAGAAATCAGTATTGTGGCGGGTACATTCGAATCTAAAATAGGCCCAGCAAAAACATACAGTCCTCAAACGTTACTGCGTATTGAAGCCAAATTAGGTGCTAAACTTCAGCTTCCTATTCCGAATACATACAACACAATACTTTATGTGTTAAACGGAAACCTTGTCATAGATGGGCAAAAAGTAAAAGCCAAAGACATGGTTTGGTTTGAAAACAATGGAGATTATATTGAAATAGAATCCACAGCAACTACTCGGTTTATTGTATTATCTGGTGAGCCTATTGGAGAGCCCGTTGCTTCTTATGGTCCGTTTGTCATGAATTCCCAAGAAGAACTTCAGCAGGCGGTGAATGACTTTCACAATGGGGACATGGGAACACTTAAAGAAACATTTGAGTCCTAGAAAGAAGCCAAGCTAATTCACTTGCTTGCCATTTGTTGGCCATTAATAACAGAATCCTACTTATCTTTGAACACTTCTATAAATAGATAAAGACTATTTTTATAACTAACTAGAAAACAAGAAAATATATACTATGGAATTTTTGGAACGTATTATTTTAGGAAATTCAATTCAGGATTGGGCCATTGCCCTGGGAATCATTTTAGGGACATTTATAGCCACTAAGGTTGTCTATTGGTTTATCGCAAACATTATCAAAAAGATTACGGCAAAAACCAAAACCAACCTTGATGATGTGTTAATAGAGAAGCTCGAAAAACCAATTAGATATTCAATTTTTATTTTTGGTTATTGGGTAGCCATTCATTATCTAAATATTTCAAATTTAGGGTTATTGTCTTTCCTTGAAGGCGTAGCGTCGCTATCACTAGTGCTTACTCTAACATCAACAGCCTCAAAAGTATTTGATGCACTGGTAACAGAAGTTGTTCTACCGCTTGTTGAAAAAACAGAAGGGGGAGCAGATAACTACATCCTACCAGTATTGTCCAAGGCAGTAAAAGGTATCATCTGGACTTTTGGTGTTATCATTGGTCTTGATAATATTGGCTTTGATATTACCGCAATGATTGCCGGTCTTGGTATTGGAGGATTGGCGCTGGCGTTGGCAGCGCAAGACTCAGTAAAAAATATTTTTGCCGGAATAATGATTTTTGTTGACAAACCCTTTAAGGTTAAAGAAAGAATTCAAATTGAAGGCTTTGATGGGGTCGTAGAAGAAGTCGGTTTAAGAAGTACGAGAATCCGAACCTTAGATGGAAGAATTGTTACTATTCCAAATAGCACCTTTACAGATAACAGCGTCGTTAATGTTACCTCTCAACCTGCTTTAAAAATAGTTTTAAACCTTGGTTTAACATACGACACGGATGAAGCTAGAATGCAACAAGGGGTTGATATCCTAAGACAAATTGTAGCAGATCATTCAACGATTCTCGAAAGTGATTGCTCCGCTGGGTTTAAAGATTTTGGGGACTTTTCTCTGGGTATCCTTTTTGTTTACTATGTAAAACCTGATGCGCATTGGTTGGACTCTCAAAACACAATTTGTAAAGAAGTACTAAAACGCTTTAACGCTGCCGGTCTCGACTTTGCATTTCCAACGCAAACCTTACTGAACACGACCATCGCATAGCTATTCAGAAAAAAAACTTTCGCTGTTTTAACATCTCACTGTTGAAACTATACTTCATATCATAAAAATGGAAGGCAACGAACTGCTAAATTGAAGTATAAAATTTAGCTTATGCAAATGCGCGCAGGATCTTTAGTGATCAATGAAAAAAAAGAATTGTTGCTGATTTACCGAAAAGGAAAATGGGATTTCCCCAAAGGTAAAGTTGAAAAAAACGAAAAGAAAAAAACGGGTGCCTTAAGAGAAGCTTCAGAGGAAACAGGCCTAGAAATTGAGAAGCTTTCTTTGCAGCAACCACTTAAAAAGACAGCGCATTTACTCAAGCAGAAGAAAATAAAAACAAAGTGGTACCTCGTTAATTATAAAGGATCAAAGAAAAAACTCAAGCCACAAAAAGAAGAAGGTATAGAAAAGTGTATCTGGGTAAGCCAAGAATCACTTGTGTTTTACATACCCTACCTCCGATCTTATGCCCGAGAGGTACTTGTCTACTATATTCAGTACGTACAAAATCCACTCGGGATCAAATTCGTTGCTTAATGCCCAATCATTTTTGAAGGATCAACAATCGCATCATAATCGGCCTCAGACACATGCCCAAGGGTAATCGCTGCTTCTTTTAGCGTCGTGCCGTTTTTGTGGGCATACTTTGCGATTTCAGCCGCCTTATAGTAGCCAATCTTTGTGTTCAAAGCTGTAACAAGCATCAAAGAATTTTCGAGGTGTTTTTTGACTACGGGCTCATTTGCCTCAATTCCCGCGACACAATTGTCGTTGAATGATTGACAGGCATCACCAATAAGTCTAGCAGACTCTATGACGTTTTTAGCCATGACTGGTTTAAATACATTTAGCTCAAAATGTCCATTTGAACCGGCAACTGAAACGGCAACATCATTTCCTATAACCTGGGCACAAACCATTGTAAGCGCCTCGGGCTGGGTTGGATTAACTTTTCCAGGCATAATAGAAGAGCCAGGTTCGTTGTCTGGTATAATCAGCTCTCCTATTCCGCACCTTGGACCCGAGGAAAGCATGCGAATATCATTCCCAATTTTCATTAGAGATACTGCTGCTCTTTTTAGGGCTGATGAAAGCTCTACCATCGCATCGTGTGCAGCTAAAGCCTCAAACTTATTTGGGGCGGTGACAAAAGGAAGCCCTGTAAATGAAGCTATCTTATTTGCAACCAAAACATCATATCCTTTAGGTGTATTTAATCCTGTTCCTACTGCCGTTCCGCCTAAAGCGAGTTCTGAAATAGCAACCAATGCATTATTGATCGCCCTTTCAGCATGGTCAAGCTGCGCAACATAACCACTGAATTCTTGTCCCAATGTAAGTGGTGTCGCATCCATAAAGTGGGTTCTTCCAGTTTTTACAATATCCTTAAACTCCTGCGCTTTTTTATTTAGCGTATCCCTGAGGTTTTTAATCCCAGGAAGTGTAATTTCCATAACCTGCTTATAAGAGGCGATGTGCATTGCAGTGGGAAAGGTGTCATTGGAAGATTGGCTTTTGTTGACATCGTCATTTGGATTAAGCACCTTTTCGGTATCTGTCAATGCGCCTCCTTGAAGCACATGTCCCCTGTTGGCAATCACTTCATTACAATTCATGTTAGATTGTGTACCAGAACCGGTCTGCCAAACCACCAATGGAAATTCTGAATCATGCACTCCTTTTATAATTTCATCACAAACCTTGGATATAAGCTCTTTTTTCGTAGAGTCTAAAACCCCCAACTCAGCGTTGGTATGCGCCGCTGCCTTTTTAAGAAAAGCAAAGGCATGCACAATTTCAATGGGCATTGATGCTACAGGTCCGATTTTGAAATTATTGCGTGACCGCTCTGTTTGGGCACCCCAATAACGAGTAGATGGAACTTTTACCTCACCCATTGTGTCTTTTTCTATTCTATATTCCATTTTATAATGAATTATTTATTTAAATTTTTTAATTTTGACCTAAGCGTACAGCAAAAATAGCAGAACATGAGCACTTTCGGTATAGTTTTATTTCTTTTAATTGGAGGCATGGCCTTTTGGATGTTATTATTTTTGATGGGATTCATCCTTCCTTATTGGATTACCTTAGGTTTGTTTGAGCAATTGCGCCCCAAAAGAGTCCTTGACGAAGAAGAGAAATAGACTCTTTTCTTTGACGCCATTTTTCTAGTACCTCTTTTCTTTGGATACCCCTTCTCTTATTGAGTAATAATTAGCAAAAAAAGACAGTTCGCTCAAAAATAACTAACTTCGGGTAGACAATAATTCGAACCAACAACCTATGGAAATCACTCCTGAAATAAAAGACCGTTTAGAACATCTCAGTAATAAATATGCGGCGATTGGGCAGGATCTGGTTTCATATCTAGATGGTTTAATCTATGCAAATCCGATCACCTATTGGGATTATATTGAGGTCGACGCGCTATTAAGTTTACAAAAACCTAAAACGGATTTTCCCGATGAAAAAATATTTATCGTTTACCATCAAATTACGGAGCTCTATTTCAGCTTAATTCTTCATGAACTAGACCAAATATGTCATAACGGTAAAATCATCTCAGAAGCAGGACAAGACTTAGGTTGGAATGACACTTTAGAGTGTCGTTTTTTTATTGATCGCTTAAAAAGAATCAATATGTATTTCGAAACCTTAACACAGTCTTTTGAGGTTATGCGTTTCGGAATGGAGAAAGATCAGTTTACGAAATTCAGAATGTCACTATTGTCTTCAAGTGGCTTTCAAACTGCAGCTTATCGACGTATCGAAATTGCGTGTACTGATTTGAAGCACTTGGTAATGGAAGAACAAAGAGCAAAGCTCAAAGACGCTGATATCCACGAACAACTGGATAATATATATTGGCGAAGAGGCGCCATTGTTGAAGATACAGGTGAAAAAGCATTAACCTTAAGAGATTTTGAAAAAAAATACCTCCAAGAATTTCATGAGTTCGCAGATAAATTCCAACCTATTAATCTATGGGTAAAATACAAAACGTTATCGGCGCAAGATCAGAAAAATGAGACGCTAATTGCTGAGCTCCGTGCGCTCGACATTAATGTAAATGTAAATTGGCCGTTGGTTCATTTTAGAACAGCGGTGCATTACTTGTCAAAGGGCACAGGTGATGAAAAAGGGACAGGGGGAACGAACTGGCAAAAATACCTACCTCCGCGATTTCAAAGAAGGATTTTCTATCCCGAACTTTGGAGTCAACAAGAAAAAGATGATTGGGGTAAAAAATGGGTTGAGGAAGTGCTCTCAAACTCTATAAATACGGGTTCGGTATTCAAAAAATAGCGGCCCTCTAATTAATGGGTTTTACGTATGCCTTTGACAAGTCAAGAATCCCAAATGAATTCACCCTTGCACCTCTCAAGCGTAGATTAAACACAACCACAAGGTCTTCAAAATACAAGGGTACTATTGGTGCTTTTTGATTTAGTATTTCTACGCACGAATTAAAATATTCATTCCGCTTAGAAGGCTCCATCTCCGCCCTGGCTGCATCCATTGTATTGTCAAACTCTATGCTCATGAAATGACCATTCTTCATACTCGCTTTGCCCTTGTTTTTCGAGTAGTAGGGCATCAGAAAAGATTCTGCATCGGGATAATCTGAAATAAATCCAGCCAACCACATTGATGCATCCCCTGATTGTATAGCCGCCATTTTTTCATTGAATGAAACACGTTTCAATTTTAAATTGACCTTTAATGTTTTACTTAATTTTTCAACCAAACTCAAACACCAATTATCCTGAGGGGAACCTACTTTGGTGCTGACATGGAACAAAATAGTGTCTCCTTTCCTATGATTACTTTTCCTCAGATAGCTTTTAGCCAATCTCATATTGTACGGGTTTTTAACACTCCTCGTGTATTTAAAAAAGGGGACCGACGGAAGGATCCCCAGCTCGGCGGGAGAGCCTTCTCCAAACAGAAACTCACGACAGATTTCTTGTCGGTCAACCGCATGGTAAATTGCCTTTCTTAAGTTTGAATCTTTAAACGGTGAAGATTTACAATCAAACTCCAAAAAATTAATCTTCAAACCCTTTTTATGCTGTACTTTATGCAAAATATTCTTCCCTTCTTGGGCGTCCGTCAATGTGCCGAATAATGAATTTATTTCATTTACAGGAATAGAAGAAAGCAAGTCTGTTTTTTGAGAGGTAAATGAATCAAAAATATCCTCTCCCTTACTTTTAAACTTGATTGTTAAGGTATCCAAAAAAGGGAGCTTGTTTCCGTAATTATCTTTCCTCCAATAATTTGGGTTTCTTTCAAAACGAATTCCTTTATCCGATTTTTCCTTAAAGATAAATGGGCCTGTACCTATTGGGTGCATAGCAATATCATTTCCGTAAGTACTAAAGGCCTTTTTGGATATTACAGAAAGACTTTGATGGGTTAAGATTTTTAGAATGGCCTGAGTGGAGTCAATCAAGCGCAATCTAATCGTTGAATCAGATAGCACCTCAATACCCCTTACTCCTCTATTAAAATTAATGGTCGTATCATTTAAAAATTCTTCCGCGCCAATTATTTTAGGCGTCAGTAACTGGCCTTGCTCATTTAGGACATGACGTGAACAAGCAAAATCTAAGGTGAACTTTACATCACTTGCCACCAGTCTTCTGTTCTGACCAACAAAGCAAAGGTCTTCATGAAAATAAACACCCTGCCTGATTTTTAAATCGAGGTAAGCGTTATCAGCGGAGAATGAATAAGCTTCTATTAAATTCGATACAAGGCTCTGATTATCTTCATCATAAGAAAGTAAGGTTTCATATACAGGTGCCACCGCTCTTTGGTCATACATCGAAACGACTGACATTGGGAAAATGTGATCTGATTTTTCAGAAGCATAGTAAGATACGCTTCCCCCATATATTGGGCCACCTTTAGCAATCAATTGAATTTCAGACTCAGAAGATGAGCACGCTACGAGCAAGAAAAGACATACTGTTAAGCTGAAATAAAGTTTTGACATCAATTCGAAATTCTAACAATAGGAACCTGCTGAATCCCCTGTTTATTTCTTAAACTTAAATAATATAAGCCATTTACAAGTGAAGAAAGATCGATAAAATCACTTTTAAGCTTTCTCAGAATCAACTTGCCCTCCTGACTATAAACCTCAATTTTTTCGCAAGGTTGACTCAAATAAATAGCTCCGGTTGTTGGGTTCGGATATGCTTCAAAAGGCAAATGATCCTGGCCTTCAAGACCGACTAAACCGACAAAAACAGAATCTTCTAAAGTGCATCCAATCGAATCCATAATCACAACACTATACCAAGCTGAGTTTAAATAAATAGCGCTAGAGTCAACATGAAATGAGCTCCAGTTGTAGGTGTAAGGAGGCAAGCCACCACTCGGAGTTACAATTGCTGCCCCATTAAAAGCCCCAATTCCAGAGGCAGGAACGGTTTCAAAGGTGGCAGAAAGGGGATCTAGTTCAATAATTTCAAGTGTCTCGTCTGCGTGACAATAGTTAGCATCTAAAACGTCAATGGTATAGCTTCCTGCCGATAAATTAGTAAGTGAGGTGTCGTCCACGGAAGTTAGATTTACCTGA
>MDTB01149050.1_pt1 | contig 10092 bp, 9 predicted proteins | sample 811161 | NCBI WGS metagenome assembly MDTB01 (sample SAMN05326650, study PRJNA326480) | marine metagenome | isolation source: seawater | place: Mediterranean Sea | collected 2009
GGTCATTAATGATTGTTTAAACTCAGTTAAATTACAAAAATATAAAGATATTGATCATATTATAATTGATGGAAATAGTGCTGATGAAACTTTACAAATATTAGAGACTAAACGCTCGCAAATAAAAACCTTAATTAGTGAGCCTGATCATGGGATCTATGATGCAATGAACAAAGGCATTAAAAATTCAACTGGAGAAATAGTTGGTTTTTTAAATTCTGATGATATTTACGCAAATGATGAAGTTTTATCGGATGTAGTAAATTTATTTAAAAACAACAAATCTCTAGATGCGTGTTATGCTGACTTAATTTATACAAGTCAGAATGATATCTCAAAAAATGTCCGTTATTGGAAATCAAGTAAATTTAATTTAGGTTTATTTTCAAGGGGGTGGTGTCCACCTCATCAAACATTTTTTGTTCGTCGTAAAATATATGAGAAATTTGGTTGTTTTAATGTTAACTATAAAATTGCATCTGATGTTGAATTAATGATGCGTTTTTTAGAGGTAAATAAAATTAATGTTTGCTATGTACCAAAAACTTGGATTAAAATGCGTTTAGGCGGAACGACTAACAAAAGTGTTAGAAATATTTTAATTCAAAATAAAGAAATTATACATGCACTTAAAACCCATAATTTAGATTTTAATTATCTTAGCTTCTGTTTTCATAAATTAATCTCTCGTAGCTTACAGTTTTTAAGAAGTGAAAATAAATGAGCAAAATATTAGTTACAGGAGCATCTGGTTTTATAGGATTTAAACTTAGTAAAAAACTTATTAATCTGAATAGAGACATACGTATTGCTGCTCGAAATATTAACAAAACATTTGATATTGATATTAATGAAAAAATTTCAATTGGAAATATTGATAAGAAAACTAATTGGAAAAATAGTTTATCAAACGTAAAATGCATAATACATTGTGCGGGAATAGCAGATAATGTAAACTTAACAAAAAAAATTGATATTTACCGTTCAGTGAATATTGATGGTACAAAAAATCTTGCTGAACAAGCAGCAAGCGAAGGTGTAAAAAGATTTATTTTTTTGAGTTCAATTAAGGTCAATGGAGAAAATTCAAAAATAATTGCTAATCAAAAAAAAAATGAAAGTCAGATCATAGATAAATTTACAAATGATCACTTACCTAATCCACAAGATTTATATGCAATATCTAAATTTGAAGCTGAAAAAGCATTGTGGGATGTGGCTATTGAAACAGGTTTAGAAATTGTTATAGTGCGGCCACCTTTAGTTTATGGTTACGGCGCAAAAGGAAATTTATCTCGATTAATTAAATTTATTAAATCAGGTATTCCTCTTCCATTAAGCTTGATTAAAAATCATCGTTCTATGATTGGAATAGACAATTTAGTTGATTTACTAAATCAATGTATAGATCATCCAGACGCTAATGGAAAAATTTTTTTAGCTTCAGATGATAAAGATTTATCAACGCCAGATTTTATAAAGCTTATTGCCTCATCAATGGGAAGAAAAGCAAGTTTATTTCCCATCCCTTTATCTTTACTCAAATTTATAGGTTCAGTATTCGGAAGAAGTAATGAAATTAATAGGTTGGTTGGATCATTAAGGGTAGATAGTAGTTATACGAAAGAAACATTGAATTGGACACCACCTTTAAGTGTTGAAGAAGGCATTAGGAGAATGGTTCAAGGAAAATGATACGATGTTTTGATTTTTTTATTTCATTCGTAGGTTTAATATTTTTTTCACCTTTATTAATTTTTATTTTTTTTATCGGTTTATTTGAAAATGGCTCACCTTTATTTATACAAAAAAGAGTTGGTCAAAAACTTGAATCTTTTTCATTAATTAAATTTAGAACCATGCCAAAGGGTGTGAGATCAGCTGGAACACATTTAATTAAAGATATTAAATTAAGCTCATTTGGATTTTTTTTAAGAAGAACAAAAATTGATGAAATACCACAGTTGATACACGTATTTTTAGGAGACATGAGCTTAGTTGGACCAAGACCTTGTTTGTATAACCAAAGAAAATTAATTAAGGAGCGAAAAAAAAGAGGGGTGTTTAAAGTCAAACCTGGTATTACAGGACTGGCTCAGATTAAAGGTATTACAATGCAAACCCCAACTTTACTTGCAAAAACAGATGCTATGATGAATAAAAAAATGAACCTTTATTATTATCTTTACTACATTTTTATGACTATACTTATTCTTTTAAAAAGAAAATAGTATTTTGTGAACTTTTAAAGTAGATTTAATTATTTTTTTAATTGGGTGTTTGTTTTCCGCTGATTTAGAGGTAAGATTGTCTAATTTTTATAGTCAATATTTAAAATGACAAAATATAAATTTATGAAATTAATAAATAAAATATTTTTCTGTTATTTCATTGTGTTTTGTTTTCCAGCACACGCTTATTTGGACCCAGGTTCATTTAGCATTGTATTGCAAAGTATTTTGACTGTTGTAGCAGGTGTTGTAGTAACTTATAAATTATGGATTTATAAAATTAAAGACTTTTTAGATAAAAAAAAAGCAAACATAAAAACAAAAATAAAATCCTTTAAATTAAAAAAAAAATTATAAGATAAACTATGATTCAATATTTTATTGAAGTAATTTTTATATTACTATCATAATGAATTTTTTAAAAACACCATCTAAAGTTAGCACATTAAACATAATAAAAAAAAAAATAAGCTCTATAAATATTCCAAAGTATATTTTTTTTACAAAAAAAAATTTTGAAAAGAATAAAAAATTTTACCTTAAGAAGATTAATTATAATTTTAAAACAGATGTTATTATTAGATCATCTTCGTTAAACGAAGATACTGAAAAAATAAGTAACGCAGGGAAATTTGATTCTATAATTGTAAAAAAAGAAAATTTTAATCTTCTAGAAAAATCAATATTCAAAGTTATTAATAAATTTAAAAATGATGATGATCAAATTTTAGTTCAGAGATTTATTTGTGAGCCTGATGTTTCTGGAGTTATTTTTACAAAAGACATTAATACTAATTCCGATTATTATCAGATTGAGTATGATGTTTCAAAAAGAACAGATCTTGTTACATCTGGAAAGAAAAATATAAGTTTAAGAACTTTAATAATTTTTAAGGAATCAAAAAAAATACCAATTCTTTTCAAAAAGTTAGTCAACATATGTAAAAATTTAGAAAAATTATTTAATAACAATAGATTAGATATAGAATTTTGTATAAAAAAAAATAAAGTATTTATTTTTCAATGTAGAGCTTTGTTGGGAGCTGTAAAAAAATCCGACATTAAAAAGCATAAAAAAATCTTAGTTAATTTAAAAAAAAAATTAAAAAAAATAAATTTTAAAATTCCCAATATTTCAGGAAAAAATACAGTATTATCTAATATGGCTGATTGGAATCCTGCTGAAATGATTGGTTGTAAACCGGGTAAATTATCAATTTCACTTTATTCAGAATTAATAACAAATTTTATATGGGCTAAACAAAGGTCAAATTATGGATACAAAGATGTAATGCCAAACAGATTGATGGTTGACATGGCTGGAGTCCCTTATATCGATCTTAGGATAGATTTAAATTCATTTTTGCCAAAAAATTTAAATAAAAATATTTCTGATAAATTAATTGAAAATGCAATTAAAAATTTAAAAAAATTTCCAGCTTTTCACGATAAAATTGAATTTAAAATTATTGATACTTGTTACAATTTTAACTTAGAAAAAAAAAATTTTAATTTTTTAAAAAAAAAAGAAAAAAAAATTTATATTGAAAGTCTTAAAGAGTTAACAAATAATATTTTGAACCCAAAAAATGATGTTCTTGAAAAAGAAATAAAACAAAACAAAAAATTATTAAAAAAAATTGACAATATAAAAAATGCTAAATTAAGCCCTATACAAAAAATATTTTATCTCATTTATGATTGTAAGAAATACGGCACACTACCTTTTGCTGGCATAGCGAGATGTGCATTTATTAGCAAATCTATAATTGATTCTTTGTTCGACTTAAAATTATTAAAAGCTGAAGATATTAAGAATTTTTATATGTCAATTAAGACTGTTTCAAAAAAAATTAATAATGAATATATGAATTGTTTAAAAAAAAAAAGCTTTAAGTCTTTTGTCTTTAAATATGGTCATCTAAGACCTTCAATGTACTCAATCTTAAATAAGAATTACAATGATAACCATAAAAATTATTTTTCTCAAAATATTAATGTATATAAAAAAAAGATAACTCCAAGTTTCAATTTAGATAGAAAAAAGAAAAAAGAAATTAATAGTCTTTTTAAAAAAGGTGGAATTAATATATCCTTCGATAACTTTCTGATTTTTTCTAAAAAAGCTATTGAAAATAGAGAACTAAGCAAACTTATATTCTCAAAATCTATTAATGAAATTTTTGTAAATTTAAAAAAATTAGCAAAAGAGATTAATTTAGACATTAATAATTTTGAACATCTAGATATAAATCTTATCAAAAAATCATTTAATAATCTAAATCAAGATAAATTAAAAGATATCATTAATTGGAATATAAGAAAAAATAAAAAACACTATCAAAATACAAAAAATATTAGAATGCCAGAAGTAATATCTAGCATTTTAGATTTTGATTATTTTTACGAATTATCTTCTGAGGAAAATTATGTTACGAATAATACTATTTTAGGTGAATTGGTATTTCTAAGTAAGATAAACAATTTTGAAAAATTAAAAAATAAAATTATCATGATTGAAAGTGCTGATCCTGGATATGATTTTATTTTTTCATATAATATAAAAGGTTTAATCACCAAATATGGTGGTCAAAATTCTCATATGGCGATTAGGTGTAACGAGCTAAACCTACCAGCAATAATTGGCGTTGGTGAGAAAGTTTATAGCAACTTTGAAAAAATAAACAAAATTTATATAGATTGTAAAAATAAAAGATTTGAGACTTTTCTTTAATGAAAAATTTTATTGTTTCTTCCCAGATATATGAAGATAAAAATGGAACTATACATACATCTTATGATGTTAATATTTTAGAAATGTTAAAAAAATTAGATATATCAATAACTCCAATTAATATTTCAAATAAAATAAATAAACATTTATTAAAAAATGTAGATGGCTTATTTTTAATGGGTGGTGGAAATATTAATAAAGTTGAAAAAAAAAAAATAAATAAAATTAGAGATGAATTTGAAAAAAAATTATTTAGTTATTTCATAAAACAAAATAAACCTATAATTGGAATATGTAGAGGTTTTCAAAATATTGTTAGTAATTATGGAATAAAACTTACTCTTATAAAAAATCATGTAAGAACAAATCATTTAATTAAAATAATCAATAGTAGATTTATTAAATATAAAAACTTAACGGTAAATTCTTATCATAATTATGCTATAAAAAATTTGCCCAAAGATTTTTCTCTTATTTCAAAACTTGAAGATAATACGATTGAAATAGCAGAGCACAAAACTAAAAATGTTCTTTGTTTTATGTTTCATCCTGAAAGAAACATGCATTCTCAAAAAGAAATTATGCAAGTAATTAAGAATTTTATTAAATGAAATTAATATTATTAGCTGCAGGAAAAAGTTCAAGAATATTTAATAAGATAAAAATTAACAAATGTTTAATTAAAATAAATAGAAAATCTTTGATTAGGCACTTAATAGATAATGCAAAAAAAGTAGGAATTGAAGACATAGATATAGTTGTTGGATTTAAATCACAAAATATCAAAAGAAGTTTAAACAATATTTCATTAAATTATATTCAAAATAAAAAATACAATTCAACAGATATGGTATTTTCATCGATATTATCTCTGCAAAAATGCAAGACAGATGCTATAATTTGTTACACAGATATTTTTTTTGATAAAAAAATTTTTGAGTATTTGATTAAAAAAAAAAGTTCAAATATTTTAGTTCCCCATCTTAAACGATGGAAAAAAATATGGCATAGTAGAAATAAAGAAATCTTAAGTGACGCTGAAACTTTTATGACTAACAAACAAAATAATTTGGTTGTTGAAATTGGAAAAAAAATTAACACTGATAATTACAAAAATATAAAAGGTCAATTTATGGGTATAATTTATTTACCACAAAATAGGATTAAAAATTTTATAAAAAATTATAAATTATATAGAAAAAAAAAAGTACAATTTACTGAATTTTTAAATTTTTTAATTTCAAGAAAAAATAAGATAAGCACTTTCAGCTACAATAAATTTTGGTATGAATTTGATGATATTAAAGACCTTAAATCATTTAAACATGCAAATATATAAAGATATAGTCACTTTAATAAATTTTTTAAAACACCAAAATAAAATTGGAAGAGTTTTTTTTTTTGAAAATAACTTTATCGAGCCACATTTGTCTCCATATATTTATAAAAATAAAAATATAAATAAATCAGCAATTGTTTCGCTATATGAAATTAAAAATAATAACTTAAGAAACTTTAAAATTTTTAAATTTAATAAAATTTTTTTTTTAAATTTATTTTTTTTACTTTTAAACGTAAGATATTGCTATTCATCTACTCCTGATATTGATAATTCGGCTTTTCAAAGATCTATTTTTAAAAAAACAAAATATATATATATTCAACATTCTCCACTGGGTCTAAATAAAATATATAGAGATAATGCATTTATAAATTTTGATGTAGTTCAAGTTGTAAATGAGTTTCAAAAGAATGATTTGAATAATATTTCAAGAATAAAAAATAAAAAAATCAAAAGTTGGAAAGGGCAATATTTATTTTTAAAAGATAAAGATCAAAATCATTTTAAATTCAAAAAGAGTGATCAAAAAAAAATAATAATTTTGATTGCCCCAACATGGGGGACAGATTTTTTTGATCAAAATATGCATTTAATTATTAGAGCAAATCTCAATTTTAGCAAATACGATCTCTTTATTAGACCTCATATTATGAGTATTTTGCAGAATAAAAATTTATGCAGCGATTTAGTCGAGCAAAAATTTCAGTTATCAACTGGCAAAATTGATTTTAACCAATTTGATATTTTGATTACAGATTGGTCTGGTATTTATATTGAGTTTGCTAAAATAAATAAAACTAAAAGTATACTAATTCAAAATAAAGAAAAAATACTAAATGATAAGTATATTAAGTCTAAAAATGAATCAATTGATTCCTATGCAAGAAAAAAACTAGGAATTGTTGTAATGCCTAATGAACTTAATTCGATTGAAAATAAAGTCAAAGATATCCTTGTAAATCAAGAACAATTTGTTGATGAGATTGATGTTTTTTTTAAAAAATATTTTTATTAAATATGAAATTTAATCTATTTAAATCTCCATGTATTTAATAAAATAATAAATATGAGTAAAAAATTTAAAAAAGAAATCTATACACTTATAGTTTTTCTAGCTGGAACTCCAATAATAATATTTTTAGGAATAAATTCTACACAAGTAGAATTTTTTACAACTAAATTTTTTTGGTTTGCAGCTATTTATATTTTTTGTTTTATTTGTTCAGCATCTTTTGCAATTTTTTTTTCTAAAAAATTTCTTATTTCAGTATTATTTATTGCTTACTTTAGTTTTTTTCAGCTTTATTTTAATGACATATTGCATTTTTTAAAAATTTTTCAGAACGGGATTACCTTTTTTTGTCTTTTATTTTTTATTGCATTTATCAGTATTATTTCGATATTAAGCATAAAAGTGTCAATTTTTAGAAACTTTGTAATTACACTTTTATTGTTAAATATAATAATTTCTATTGTTAATTTTATTCCTGCAACAGAAAGAATTTTTCAAACTTTTTTTAAAAATTCAGAATTTACTGATAATTTAACTGATACAAAAAGTTTTAAATCTACTAAGTATCCCAATATTTTTTATATTGTTCCTGACGGCTTAGCTTCACCCAAAATTTTAAAAAATTATATAAATATTGACTTCAACCACTCAATCAAAAGTTTTGAGGAAAAAGGATTTGATGTTAATAAACATATTTACTCAAGTTATAATCTTACACATCTATCCCTTGGTGCATTATTTAAAATGGACTATCCTGTAAAAGAAACATCATCAATATATAAAGGTGGAGAAAAATCCTATCCCTCTATTAGAGAAAATAATCCTCAGTTATTACAATATCTAAAATTAAATAATTATAAGTTTATAATTGCCCCCCCATTATGGGGTGGGTGTCCTTCAAGTGAAAGTTATATTTGTTTGAAACCAGAAAATTCATCATTCATTAACTATTTTTTTCAAGATTATGCTATCAAAACCTTTCTAGATGCTTCGCTTTTTAAAGAATTTATAACTTTTCTAAATTCAACAAAATATTTAAATCAATCAACTAAAGAGCATGATGATACAAACGATACTATTAAAACAACTCTTAATAAAATGAAAAAAAACCCTGAAATTTGGGTTAATGGAGGAAACTTTACTATGATACATGCGTACATGCCACATGCTCCCTATAGAAATGAAGAAGATTGCTCTATATTAGATGCAAATCTCTACAAACCACATTCAAAAGAAGGATATAGATCATCAGTGCATTGTACATTTAAGCGTATACACGAAATATCAGATTTTATAATAAACAATTATCCAAACGCTACTATAGTTATTCAAGCCGATCATGGCGTACATGTGGACGATGATAATGTAAGTAAAAAATTTTTTGAGATTCCTAATTCTTTCATTGATCACAGAATGGGAATATTTAGTGCAGTAAAAGGTTGTAATTCAAGTCAAGCAGTTAAATTAAACCAAGTTAATATAGTTAAGTATATCATTGAATGTTTAGCTGGTGATGCACCGTCCAAGCAATTTGAAAATAAATCATATTATGGTTTTTATCAAGGCCCAGATCATGGAAAAGTCTTTCCAATAATTTATAATTAAATGAATAATTTTATATACTCGAATATAAATTTAATAATAATATCCATAATGGCAAAAGAGCGTATTTGATAATTCAGTTGATAAAACATCTTGTGTCAAAACAAAGCCAATTTCAACTTCAATGATTACAAAAATAGAAAAAGATTTTTTTGATCAAAATTATCATACAATCAAAGTAAAAGATCCTGAACTGTTTGAAGAGTATAAAAAAGAATTTGGTAAAAAAAATAAATCTAAAATAACTAAAAATGATATTAATAATAATATTAAAAAGATTAATGATAAAGAAAATATCAAAAAAATAGTTGTTAAAAATGAAGCTGATGAGAAATTATTAGATACAAAAATAATTGAAGCTAGAGACTTGATAGATAAAAATCAATCAAGTTCTTTAAATCAAACCAATTCTGATGATGAGCTTAAAAATTATATTGAAAAAAAAAAATTAGAACGAAAAATTGAAATTGAACAGTCAAGAAAAGAAGAAAAAAACCCAATAATTAATCTTAAATTTAACGAAGTAAAGAAAGATCTAAATTGTGGAATGGGCTTTGTTAATCCTAATAGCACGATTAATCAAAATAGCTTAGGTCATTCTCAAAGCTGGAGGTTTAAAAAACACAAAAAGTATACCTATTATGACTAATAATTTTTATAAATTTTCATTATTATTGTTTTTTGATATTTGTGCTTTATTATTAATTTTTAAATTTAGATTATGTCAATTTTAACAGTAATATCTGAAAATATTATTAATCTTCACCGTTATACAAAAAGAATAATAGCAATTCTAATAGATATAGGTTTATGTATTTTTTGTGTTTGGCTAGCATTTTATTTAAGATTAGAGGAATTTGTTAAAATTAATAATGTAACAACTTTAGCAGTTGAGATTTCAATACTGCTTGCAATCCCAATATTTTGGTTAATGGGGTTGTATAAAACAATTTTTCGTTTTCAAGGTTCCTCAATAATATTTACAGTGTTTGTTGCAACTTCTGTTTATGCATTGTTGTATTTTGCAGTAATTAGTGTTTACGGAATTCAAGGCATTCCAAGATCCATTGGTATTATTCAACCTATTTTATTATTTTTATCAATTTCAGCTACAAGAATAAGTATTAAATTTTTATTTTTATCCAATTTTAAAAAAACAAAAAACAAAAAC
>MDTB01170638.1_pt1 | contig 10092 bp, 9 predicted proteins | sample 811161 | NCBI WGS metagenome assembly MDTB01 (sample SAMN05326650, study PRJNA326480) | marine metagenome | isolation source: seawater | place: Mediterranean Sea | collected 2009
ACCAATCATCATAATTAATAATAGTGACATTTTTATGAGTATTCATTGCTGAAAAATAGCAGGTATTATAAAAGTATGATTCATTCATAGCATATTTATAGAATTCTTCAGCATTAGCTTCTGGTTTAAAGTCTGTGGTATCCGTTCTATTAAAACTTTTGAAAAATTTTGCTTTCTTGAATGAAATATATTGATCTATATTTTTTCTTTGAGTAAATATACATGGATAAGTTCCGCAAAAATAACCTAATAGGTGTCTTTTAAAAGAGTAATTTTGAAGACCCAAGAAATAAAAGTTTGGGCTTCTGGCATGCGCATCGAAAATTTTTTTATAAAAATTCAACCCTTTATAATTTTTATAAGCTTCTTTAATGCCCTTTAATTTTATATCAGTGTATTTAAGAATAGTGTCTTTGTCACCTGCAAAAGAAAAAACAGTTGATTCTTTGTTTGCTCTATTAAAAGGTTCATTGTGAGAGTTTATTCCACATTGATTGAATAAATAAGATAATCTACTTGAACCTACTCTTGCCGAATTTATGTAAAGTGAAAGCATTTTTTAAATATAATTGATTGGTTTTAAAAATTTTATTTTGAAAAATATGTGATTATAAATGAGAAGATTATAATAGTAAATTTTATCAAAATAATGTAGAGCGTTACAATTTATTTATAAACTTCCTCATAACCCGTGATTGAAATTTTTTTTATTAACTTTCTATCAAATCGTATTGATATTCTTTCTAGTAAATTATTCAAAAAATTATTAGTGAAATTTTCTGATATAAATCTAATTAATTTGTTTTTGCTTTCATATTTTAATGATATATGTCTAATGATTTTACAAAAATTACTTACAGGAAAAATATTGACCTCTATAGTTAATTTTAATGTTTTGAAAATGTTAGGTAAATTTTTTATTCTTATATTTTCTAATTTTATGGCTATATTATCATTCTCAGTATTTATTAAGAACGTCAACTGTGGCTTAATTGAATAATTTAGTATCTTATATTCATCACTTTGGTAAATGTATAAATTTGATCGTGATATTTGGTTAAAGCCAAAGTCTTTAAGATTGATTTTTTTAACGGTTGAACAAGAATCTACCACAAAATTGAACTCTCTATCTGAATCAACTTTAATCATGATTGTATTTTTTATTAAGTTGTCTCAAATGAAAAATATTTAGTATTAATTTTAAATAACATAATTATAGGGATTGATTATTGATTTTATTTCTACATAAATCAACTTTATTTTCAATTCCTCTTGCTATAAAGTATGGATTAAGTATATCTTCTTTACCGTAAATAATTTCTTTACCATTTAACTGTAAAACCTCCCCTCCAGCACCTTCCAGAATCGCATGGGCTGCAGCCGTGTCCCACTCAGAGGTGGGCGCAAGTCTAGGATAAATATCAGCTAAACCCTCTGCTATTTTTATAAATTTCAAACTAGAGCCAGCTTGTATTAGCTCAACTTTACCTTGTATATCGTTAATAAATTTCTTGGTTTTCTCGTTAAGATGACTCTTACTAGCTACAATCCTACAGATTCCAGAAATTTTTTTATATTTCACTTCTGAACTTGTTTTATTTTTATTGATAAGTTTGGAACCAAATTGTTTACCTCCATAATAAATTAGTCCCTTGACTGGAATAGTTACAAATCCAAGTGTCGAAGCATTATTTTCAATCAATGCAAGATTGCAAGTAAATTCATGATTTTTTTTAATAAATTCTTTCGTACCGTCAAGAGGATCAATTAACCAAAAAACTTTATTTGTTTTAGGAATATTTAAGGAGGATGATTCTTCTTCGCTTACCGTTGGTATTTCTGGAAAAAGATTATTCAATCCATCAGTCAAAATTTTATTAGCCGCTAAATCAGCTTTAGTTACAGGTGTATTGTCATCTTTTATATCTATTTCGGTATATGATTTTTCATAAACTTCCATTATCGCTTTACTTGCTTTCTCCATCAAATCCAGAAGACTTTCTTTTAATTCATTATTTTTTAGAATTTCATTTGCTTTGCTCATAAATTATGTGATTTTAAATCGAACACTTATTTAAAACACTTTAGCTTAAGAAAAGTTAAAAATTTATGTTCTTTATTATCTCTAGAAGAAACTTTAACAAATTTTATAGCAGCCAAAAAATGGTTTTAAGTAAAATTTCATTCTTAATTTAGTTGAGCTCATGAAAAGTTTTAGACTAATACATTTGTAAATTAAGAATAACCCTTAGGGTTCATTAGCTTCCATCTCCAACCATCAAGGCACATATATTCGATAGACCTTTTTGGATACCAATTTAGGATTTTTTCGCTCTCAGATTATTAGCTACAATCTCACAAACATCACATTTTTTCTATCATAAAATTCAAATGGTACTTTTTCATTATTGATAATTTCAAAAGTATTAATTAAATACAGAACACTAGAACCTTTGCCATTAACAATATTTAAATTTATTAATTGACTATCATTTGTCATTAAGTGATCTTAAGCTTTTATATGCCCATCTTCTAAATCCATTATGTGTTTATAGTCTCTTATACATGTACCACATCATGGGTAGCCAGTCTTTACCAAAAACCTTTAAAGTTTTTTGTTAATAAGCGGCATTAATTATTAATGGAAAAATATTATTTGGCTTTTCTAGAGGGTTTTCCCCAATTAAACTAGAGGGGTGAGCTCCTATTGGATTGAAGTAACGAAGAATAGCTATACGCCAACAATCTTTTTTTAACTATAAATATCATTTAATAAATTTTCAAAGCATCTTTAGTTCACCCATATGGATTGATTGGCTTAATTTTTGAAGATTCTTCAATTAATGAATCAGATTAATTTCCATAAACTGTTGCGCTGCTGCTAAAAATGAGTCCGAAAAAATCAAACAAGTAGTAAGTGATTTAAAGATTAAAAATATTAAGGATGCAATCACAAATAAAAAAGGTTATCGACCATGAGGATATTATCTCTCAATAATTGAAGAGCAAAGGTAGCAAATAAAAATAATTCATGTTGAGCCTGGAGCAAAATTATCTCTCCAAATGCATCATCACAGATCAGAACATTGGATAGTTTTCAAAGGAGCTACAAAAGAAGAAATTAATGGAGAGAAAAAATTTTTTAGTGAAAATAGAAGTACTTATATACCTCTTGGTTCTAAACACAGATTATCAAACCAAGGCAAAATACCACTAGAACCTATTAAAGTTCAAAGTGGATCTTATGTGGGAGAAGATGACATAGTAAGATTTGAAGATAAATATTGAAGAGAAAATTAATAAAATAAAAAAATTAATGAGTAATTTTTGAAAATTGATTGTTTTAGACCTAGGACAAATAAATCATTTTTTTTTTTTTAATATTTCTTATTCCAAATTTTTTCTGTTACATAACCATACAAATTATTTGGATATAAATTAGGAATTAAATCACCTCTTGAGTCAAGATTATTTAAATCTGGATAATAACCTATAAACTTATCTGTAAATGAGTCTCCAATAAGTAATGCGATTGAAGCACTACCATGATCTGTACCTAATGAACCATTTTCTTTAAGCCTTCTTCCAAATTCACTAGTAACGATTATGTTAAGATCTATATTTTCTTTTAATTTTTCTACGCCTTTTTTTAGTGCATAGATATTTTCACTCAGTTCCTTTAACTTATTGTTTTGTTTATTAAGTTGATTCTGATGAGTATCAAATCCACTTAACTCCATTTGCATGAAAGTTGGAGGATTTTTTGTATTAATTACTTTTAAAGCCATTTCCGTCTGTTTTGAGAACTTTCCTCTTGGAATTTTTATATCAGTAGGTAGTTTTTGTAATTCATTTCTAATTCTATTGATCTCTCTATTACTAAATTCTTCTATTTTAAGAAATTTTTCGAGTACTCTCCTATTTTGATAAATATCATTATTTAAATCATTTAGTTTTTGATTTGTTTTTCTCTCATTACCAATTAAATGAAGTGTATTAACACTTGATCCTATTAAAGAGTTAGAACCTGTAGAACCTAAAGATAATAGAAATTGATCATTTTCAAGAGAGTTTGATAGTTTAGCAAGCCAACCTTCCCCTATTCCGCTTTCATCCCCTGTACTCCATTGATCCATTGCCTTAAAATGACTCCTATTTATATTTGGCCAACCTACACCTAGCGCAAACGTTAATTTTCTCTCCTTCCACAAAGGAAATAATTTTCTCATAAAAGGATTTAGGGCAAGTTTTGAATTTAATTTTAAATATTCATTTATGGCAATATTAGGTCTCTGAGAAAAATAAACTTGATCTCTAAAAGGTATTATTGTATTTAAACCGTCATTACCTCCTCTTAATTCAATAGATATTAAGATTGATTTACTATTAGATTTAAATTTTGTATTTGCGAATAATAACTTGTTATAAAAAGGTAATAAACCAGAACACAAAGAAAATTTTAAAAATTTGCGTCTTGATAGTCTCATGATTCAATAACTAAATCTATTGGACCACTAAAATTCCATGATGGATCAGCAAATAATTTTGATATATTTTCTCTATTAGGTTCAGCAGGTAAAATTATATTTAAAGGATCAAACGGAACTAAATCTTTAGTTAAGAGATTTGGGGTATTTTTTGTTTCCCATATTTCTTCATCAGCTAAAAGCATTTTTAAACCTCTTTTTCTATTGAAATTTCTTGAACTATTTATCCATCCTTCCCCATAAGGCCATCCTTTAGGATTTGGGGGCTCTAATAAAGGTTGTCCCATAAGTTTTAATATCCTCGTTCCAATTTCATAGTTATTTTGATGCTTACTTCCAATCAAATTTATGCTTTTTGCTACCAAAGTGGAAGGATCAATTAACCTCGTACCAAATTGCTGGCACTTCAAATATTTTTCATGTTTGGAGATACTGGTATATAAAACCTTAAGATCAAGATTACTATCTTTAAATTGTTGAATTATTTCATTAAAATCTTTAATATTAATCTCCTCTCCTAAAAGATAGTTGCAAAATCTTTTGCAAATATTTTCCGCAGTTGATGGTTGTTGAACTAACCAATTTATTAAGCTTTTTAAATTAAATTTCTTTTTTTTATTAAGGATTAATGTTTCACCCTGAAAGTGATGTTTTTGAGAAATTCTAACCTCGTTATCAAATCCTAAATATAAACCTGTCAATGCCAAAGAAGTATTTTTAACATCTGACTCTGTGAAGTTACCCTCCCCAACTGTGTAAAGCTCTAATAATTCTCTACCAAGATTCTCATTGGGATTATTTTTTCTATTTTTAAATGCATTTAAATAAAATAATAAACCTGGATTTGTAATCTGAGAATAAATTAAATTCTCATAAGTGCTAAATTGAAATTCCTTAATAGATTTTATTTGGCTTAAGACCCAATTTGGATTAGATAATTTTCTTGAATTAACTGCAAAAATTGATAACCAAATATTTATTAGTAGATTTAAATTTGATCCGTATGCCAATTGATTCAACCATTCATATTTGGTTTTTATTAAGGATAATTTCTTACAATTGTTTTTTTCTATTTTGGTAACTTGTTTTCTGCAATCTACTGAGTTCATAATATTTTATTATGAATTTACCTACTAGGTTTTAGAATAGCGTTATTAGATTTGTATAAAATATAACTTAATAATTATTGTTGAAAATTTAAAACTAAGATTTATAAAATTTCAAAACTGTATTCTACAGTCTTAGAAATTATTGAAAATTATTAAACTGAATTTTAAAATTAAAATTTATAAACTAATATCTGAAACCTTTTTAGGAATTTCTTCTAGGTCAACTATTAATTATTTATTAAACTTCTTCAGAGAATCAAATAGTTCTTTTCTGTTATTAACTTTTTCATAATTCCCTAGTTTAAATATGTAACTTTGATATTGATTTATTAATTTCAATGATGTCTTATTCAGATATTCATAGAATTTATATTTTTCTAAGGCCAAATTAACTGGTGTATTTGTTAATAGAAGAACCTCATTTTTCAAAGATTCCTCCACTCCAATTTTCTCAAAAAGTGTGGTAAGATCTTGATTTATTTTTTCTTGCCTTATTAAATAGTTAAGTTGATAAACATCGTTGATAAAATAAAAATTTTTTAAATGGTTAATAATACCATATTCTATTCTTTCTTCTAAATATTTTAGAAAAATTTTCTGTCTAAATCCTTTGTCATTTTTAAATAGAGTTAAATTGGTATCTACTTCTTCTTTGATTCTCTTTGGCAATCGATTACGAGTGAACAAGTGATTAAATTCAGAAACAGCATGAACGTAAGGGTTTCTTATTGTAGATACTTTAAAGGCGCTGTTAAAGATATTTTCCCCAAAATAATCTTTAACTTCAGTTAATACCATATGTGCAAATTTAATTTTTTTGTTCTTCTTAAAAAGCTGCCTAAGTTCAGATTCTTTATTGCCGTCGTCATGAGCAAAAATCGAGCCATTGATTTCTTTTGAACTAATCATGTCCCTAGGCATACATTTATCAATTAGTTGCCAAAGTAAATATTCAGTGAGGGTACTGGCTGTTTTTTTACTTTTTATAAATATTAAATTATATTCTTTTAGGTAAATCAATTAATTAAAATAAGTAGGAAGCAAATCTTCTCCACTCTTTTATGGTTAGCAATTCAGCTTGAACTTTATCATAAATGACTTTATCTTGATAGCCAATTGAGGATTCATCACTAATGTTAGTTTGGGTTGATATTGGGAATGTAAAAGATAATGCATCGCCCATATCATAAACTAAAGCGTCAATAACTAAATGCCTGTTAAAAGTATGTGCTGAGGTTAGATCAAATAAAGGCTTACTTTTGTCTTTATAAAATTTAGACAAAAATTTTTCAGCGTATTGTCTTTTTAAAATATATGCACTACAGCCATACCACTCTCTTTGCCATCGCTGTACTAGTGTTATTTGACGATGCTTATAGTGAGACCAAAAAGCAACTTTATTGTGATGTTCTAGTTGTAATATATCCCATCTTGAAAGAACTGGTTTAGTAAAAAGATTTTTTAAGCCAGTGATTAAAGGATCTGGGAATAGTCGTGTATCATCCTCTAATATGAATATATATTTGCCTTTTGTTTCTTTTAAGGCTTTGTGAATTGTGAGTAGATGACTTACCAAACAAGCAATTTGGGTTGGTCGTGATTTTCCTAATGGTAAATTATTTTGTATATCAAGAAAATTATTTATATTTCTTGGAGTGACTCCTAGATTTACTCGAGGATTAAGACCTAAATTTATAAGATGTTCGCAAGTAATTTTACATCTTTCTTTATTATTAGGAATTGATACCACATATGGATTATTAAGTTCTTTAAAAAATTTCCATGAAGAATAAGATGGACTATAAACTTTATTTCTAAGAAAATCTATATGTTTTTTTTTGATTGAAGATTTAGGTTTTGATTTTTTTAAAATCTTAAAATCTTTAAAGTTTTTGATTTCAGATGAAATATCTGAAAACTTTATTGATTGAAATGTTAATGCGTCAGAGCAAATCTCAAAAAAGTTTTCAAGTATTTCAAGAAAATAAGATGGAATATATCTTATTAAAGAAATTAATTTTATTAATAGGCTAAATAGAAATTTTACAGGTTTTATTATTATTCTTGTTATTTTGTAGAGTTTAAATTTTTTTAAAAAATGTTTTGATATATTTCTAAGTCTTATATTTAAGATTTCTAAAGCAGTGTATTTACCAATATTTGCTCTAGGCCAAGTTATATGTTTTTTTTCTGAATATAAATATTTAGAACTTCCAATTTTATCGTATATCAGTTTTAGATCACTATTATTTTTTACGTTGCAAGTAATAAAATCGTATTGCTTGTTTTCTTTAAAAAACTTTAATAGATTTTTTCTATGATTGATATATCTTTTGATAAATTTTTCCTTCTTAGGAAGATTCCAAGGAACTACTCCATGTCTCTCCCACATTAATAAATCACTTTTAGCAAGCTCAGAAGGATCTCTTTCCAAAAATACAAATAATGCATCTGGATAGGTTATAGCTAACCACTTATAAATAAACATAAAAGGATAATCATTAAATGCATCATATTTACTAATTAAATTAACTAAATCATCAGAATATTTGGTTATGAAATTTTTTTCTTTAAAATTCCAACTAGAATCTCCCTCAATCCCTTCTTTGACTTTTGACCAAGGACCAAAAAATGATTTCAAACCAACATCATCCATAGCCCTGCCGAATGAAGTTGTTCCCGTTTTGTACATTCCTATACAAAAAATCTTTCTTGAATCTCTCATATCTCAATAACTATAAGAAAATAATATCATAAATAAGCTTTTTCAATTTTATAGTAATATGTTTTTGTATATTTAAGTTTTTTGATATGAGATTAATACTCCATATTGGAGCACAAAAAACAGGAACAACAAGTATTCAAAATTTTCTTAAGTTAAATGAGGAATCTTTAAAAAAACAAAGCATATTAATACCTAATTCTATTAGATACATAAATACTTTTAATCATCGATGGATTTGTGGATTTGCATATAAAGACAATATCTTAAATAATATTAAATCACTAAAAAATATTTATGGCTTATCAAATATTTTAATATCAGAAAAAATTTCAGAATTTAAAAAAGAAATAGATGAATCCGACTCAGATTTGTGCATAATATCAAGCGAGCATTTGTCAATATCAATAAATTCTAAAAAAGAGGTAGAGAAACTTAAAAATGTATTAGAAGATACTTTTGATGATATAAAAATTTTAATTTATATTAGAAGACCCATTGATCAAGCAATTTCTTTATTATCAACTCAAATAAAGGGAGGTAGATATATCACAAGTTTTTCTAAAAATTATACTTTGGGAGCAAGATGGTTTAGAAAGACAAACAATATAAAAAAAATTTTAAGAATATGGGAATCAAATTTTCCTAAAAATTTAATGGTGAGAATATTTGATTCAAAAGAATTTTATGAAGATAATCTCGTAAAGGATTTCTGCAAAAACTGCAAAATTTTTTATAGAGATGATTTTTTGCTACCAGATAAAAAAAATCGTTCATTAGATCTCGAACAAATGAAATATATCAATTACTTTAATAAGTTAATTAAGTTAAAAAGAATTAATATATCATCTTCTCAAATAGATACAGTAAAGACTCTTATTCGTAAAAATATTAAAAGTAAAAATTTTTTGAAGCCAAGTCGTGAGGAATATTATAATTTCGAAAAATTTTTTAATAGTGATGAAGCTTGGATTCGCAAAAAATATTTTCCTCATAGAGACTATATATGGTCTAATGAAATTAATGATTTTAGGAAAACAAAAAATATATTTAATAAGTTCAGTGATTTAGAGTTTAAAAATTTAAATTTATTTTTTAATAGAGCTCTTAAAGTATCAACAATAAGAAACCCTTACCTTCGAGCTATTTCTGAATTTATTCATTTTAAAAAAATACCTTAATTGAAATTAAATTAAATATATTTACTTATTTATTTATTATTAATTAAAAATGATGAGTTAATTTATTTTTCATTTGTCTTTCTTTCCATATTTTTAATCTTATTTAAATAATAGTTTACCATTATTGATCTAAATTTTACACTCTCTCTAAGCTCTTGAATATCTAGTTGATTTAAAAATTTTTTGTTTTTATTTATTGAAATTAATTCCTCAAAATTTCTTTTTAAATTTATTAAAAAACATAATAACTTCACATGGAATTTGTCGCTTAAAAATAATTTAAAAATTAAAATTTTATTTTCAATTTCTTTTAAAAGATAATCAATATCATTTTTTGTTTCTTCTTTATAACTTTTTTTTAATAAATTTGTATCTTTCTCTACTTTTTTGAATAAATCATTTGAGTTAAGAATTTTCTTAAGTAGAGAAATCAGTTCTTCAATACTATTGGCTTCATGCCATATACTTTTTGTATTAATTCCTGAGAATGCATCTTTAGTTCCAATTATGGGAACATCGTTTTGAAAAGATTCAACAGTTTTTATTTTTAATCCAGTAGTATTTTTTGGCATAGGATTTACCATTAGATTTAT
>MDTB01198802.1_pt1 | contig 10092 bp, 9 predicted proteins | sample 811161 | NCBI WGS metagenome assembly MDTB01 (sample SAMN05326650, study PRJNA326480) | marine metagenome | isolation source: seawater | place: Mediterranean Sea | collected 2009
GCGCTGAGATAGTCATCAGTAAATGAATTGATGTAACATAAATGAATCCCCATATCAAAATTTGAATCCATATTTTATATTGATTCCAAAATTCTTTTCCGCCATATGCTTTAAATATCGCAAAAAGACCTCCACCAAAAATAAGTATACCGAATCCATACTGATATATGAATGGAAGCCATGAATGTGAAAATAAATCCATTACAATTCTTCCTTAAATAATTTTAATAGTTGTTCAAAAGTATCTTCTAAGGTTTGTGGCATAACTTTTGTATTTCCAATAACTGGCATAAAAGATGTATCTGATTTCCATCTCGGGACTATATGAAAATGTAGATGAGATTCTATTGAAGCGCCAGAGCCTTCACCTATATTTGCCCCGAAATTAAATCCATCACAATTAAAGTTAGTTCTTAAAATTTTCATTACTTTTTTTGACAATGTAATTACCTCAGATAAAACATTATCTTCTAAATCTTCAAATTTATCAACTTCATTAAATGGAATAACCATTAAATGTCCATTGTTATATGGGTAATAATTCATAATTACGTAACAATATTTTGCACGATGCAAAATAAGGTTCTTTTTATCATTTTCTTCATTAGCAAAATCAGAAAAAATCTTTTGAGAATCCTGTTTTTTATTTTTCAGGTAATCCATTTTCCATGGAGCCCATAAATGTTTTTGATCAGTCATATACTTTATCTGTTTTTGCTTGATTTATTAAATCTCTTAATAATGGCTTAATATAAACATTCTCAAGGTTAATTTGACTAAAACACTTTGCTAAAACATATAATCTTTGCTCAAGTGGTTTATGCTTATTAATTACTATTGTATCATTTGAAAAAAGTAAACAGTTATCTCCGTTAAAATCACCCTTGTCATGAATAATTTTAATATTACACTTTTCACCTAACTCTAAAAAATCTTCTAATAATTGAACTTTCTTTTTACTTGGTTTTCTTTTCATTTTCCGATTCCGGTAAGGTCACTACTACTTCTTATTTTACTTCCCAATCCATCAACCATTTTAATATTATATTTTTTCATTACTGCGATTTCTGGAATTTCATCTAAAGATCTATCCCCTCCATTAGCAAAAATATCAGGCTTAATAATCTCTAAGCTCTTACAAACACTACCATCAGTATCAACACTTAAAAATACCTCATCTACAAACCGAAGTGCAGCAATAATTTCCATTCTATCTTTTTCATGCATAAAAAATTCACCTTTTTTTAGCTCGGCTTGAAGATTATTATTAATAATAACAATTAATTTGTCTCCAAGATTTTTTGCTAATTTTAAATACTCAAGGTGACCAACATGAATTGGATCAAAGTACCCACTGACTGCTACAATTACTTCTTTTTTCATTATTCAATTTCCCAATCTTGAATTTCTAACTCCCAATTTGACCTTAATGATAATGAATCAGGATATACAAAAAATTTCTCTGATAAATTTTCATTATCAAAAGAACCAGTATCAAGAATTTTATTATTATTTCGATCAAAATAACCTAGCAATTGATATTTTCCACTATCAACATCATCAATTCTAAAAGTGCCATTCATAGATAACTCAGATTCAAAACTATCTTCCTTACCATTTAGTTCTATAATAATCGGTAAAATAAAATTTCCTTTTAAATTTCCAAATAAACTTGCAGTCTTTTCAATGCTATCTTTTTCAATATTTAAAGAATCTGTAACTGAAATATTATTAAAATAGAAATTAATGTTTAAGCTATTATTTCCAACTTCAATAAATTTTTGATTATAGAATGATATTTTATTTTCATTAAGCGGCAACCTTCTATTATATAAATCAACAGCTAATACTGAATAGGCTCCTTCCGGCAAATAGTCAAAATTAAAACTATTTGATGAAGATAATATATAGTCAGGTTTTTGATTTATCATTATATCTTTATCAATTTTATCTTCCCATAATAATATCGAAGGCTGTTTGAATGATCCAAATATTTTTCCGCTTATTTTTCCGCTATCTATTGAATTAGACAAGCTTAAAGGAATAATAATATTATTTTTTAATCTAACATTTTGTTCGTCTGAAAAATTAGAGTTTAATGACAATACGTATGTTTTATTTTTATCTAAACTTGAAGGAAGAGTAATCACAATATTTTTACCTTGATATTCATAATCAATTTTTTCATCAACACTTGGAAAAATTTCTATAGCATTTTTTAATGACTCTTCTTTTATAAACTCATTAAATGAAAGAATAATTTTCTGATTTTTTTGTAATCCTGTTAAAACACTTGGAGTAGTTGATTCTAATGTTGGTGGAATTAAATCCAAAGGACCACCTTGAGGAGCTTTAACAGATGCACATGAAAATAATATTAATGAAAATATAAATAGATTTTTATTATTTGAGAGATTCAAGAACATCGGTTGCATGTGTTAGTGTTTTTACTTTGCTATAAGCTTGTTCAATATTGCCATTTTCATCAATTAAATAAGATATTCTCAGAATACCTTCATATTCTCTTCCATACATTTTTTTCAATCCCCAGGCTTTATAAGACTTGAGCACAGTCAATTCTGTATCAGACAAAATATCAAATTTAAAATCATTTTTTAAGCAAAAATTCTTTTGAGCTTTGATTGAATCTTTGCTTATTCCAATAATATAAATATTTTCTTTTTTAAAATTAAGTATCTCATCATTAAAACCAATCCCCTCCTTAGTACAGCCCCCTGTACTAGCTTTTGTGAAAAACCATATCAAAATTTTTCTTCCCTTATAATTTTTTAATGATATATTAATATCATCTTGATTAGGCAATGAAAAATCTGGAGCTTTTTGACCTACTTTGAGCATAATTTATTTATCATATTTTTTTAAATACTTTTCAGACCATTTTACAAAAGTATTATTATTAATTTCATTTTTTATTTCATCAATTAAATCTAAGTAATATGCTATGTTTGTTAAGGTTGCAATTCTTAGCCCAAACATTTCATTAACTTTAAAAAGATGTCTTAAGTAAGATTTTGAAAAAATCTGAGCAAATTCTATTGAACTATATTTATCAATAGGTGAAGTATCATTTTTATAATTACTATTCATAATATTAATAACACCTTCATGTGTAAAGATTTGTCCGTTCCTAGCATTTCTAGCAGGTAAAACACAATCAAACATATCCACACCACGTAAAATTGACTTAACTAAATCTGTTGGCTTACCAACACCCATTAAGTATCTCGGTTGATCTTTAGGCATTTTACCTCCAAGTAATTCAACAATGTCCAACATTGGCTCTTTTTTTTCTCCAACAGAAAGACCTCCAATGGCGATGCCGCACTCAGCAAATGGAAGCATTTGTTCAAGACATTTTATTCTTTCGTCTGGATTAATACCTCCTTGAATAATTGGAAAAAGTGTTTGTTCATGTCCATAAATACCTTTTTTATCAGATAAATACTCATAAGCTATTCTTGTCCATTTTTCAGTCAAAAAAGATGCCCTCTTTAACTCCTTAGATGAACAATCAGCTGGCGGACAATAATCAAATGCCATAATAATATCAGAACCTAATTGTCTTTGAACTTCCATTGATTTTTCAGGAGTGAATAAATGTTCACTTCCATCTAAGTGAGATCTAAACTTTACTCCATCATTAGCAATTTCATTCATATTGCTCAATGAAAATACTTGATATCCACCGCTATCTGTTAAAATACTTTTATTCCAATTTAAAAATTTATGAAGACCATTATTTTTATGAATAATGTCTGTACCGGGTCTTAAATAAAGGTGATATGTATTTGAAAGCATTATATTCACATTCAAATTATTTAAATCATCAGGTGATAATGTCTTTACTACTCCATGGGTACCAACTGGCATAAATACAGGAGTTTCAATTTTTGAATGTTCAGTTTCAATTAAGCCAGTCCTTGCTAAAGAGTGATTATCTTCAGATAAAACAGAAAATTTCAAAGCATTTTACCAATCATATCCAAAGGATACAATATATTGTGGTTTAGAATATCCTCCACTGGGGTATTTGTCCCATGCAGTATCAATTCTAATTAAAGCAAAAGGAGTGAAAATTTTTGTTCCAATACCGAAAGTAGTTAAAATTGGAGATGCCTTAGGATCTGTAAGTCCATATTTATTTCTAACTAATTCACTATTATCAAACTCATCAGAAGAATCCCATGCAGCACCAACATCTACAAATAAATGACCAAAAATATTACCAAATCTTATTCTTGCTGGAAAACTAACATCAACATAGTTAACAAATGGGAATCTAAATTCAAAATTAGCTACTGCTACATTCTCACCAACTCTTTCTCTATATCTAGCACCTCTTAACGGAAAAACATATTCACTAAAGTATACATCTTCTAGAATACTTGTATTATCATAATCCAAAACCCTTTGCGCATAGAATCCTGAATCATCTCTGCCTTCGGTTTGAGTATCTGAGAAAATCATCATTTGTGAATTTCCACCCAAAAAGAATTTTTGAGGCTTGTCTCCAACACTTTTACCCAACATCAATCTAGCTGCTAAGCTATAATTTCTACTAATTTTATAATACTTTCTCATATCAAACTTTAGAGTTTGGAATGGGATAGAATTAGTGCCTATGTCTGGACTAAATTGAAATGTTAAATACTGCTTGAATCCATCAACAGGTCCAGTGTAGCCATTTGTAGAATTATCAAAAACAAAACTTGTCATTGGGACAACTGCTTTTAAATTTTCTTTATAATTAGTAGTGGTTTGATAGGTAAAAATATCAAATTGCTTAATTTCATAATCAACATTTCTAATTGTAGCTCCAAAATCAAGTCTAGTAAATTTAGAAAAAGGATATTGACCAAAAAATCCTATTCCATAGTCTCTTAATTGTCCAATAAAATCATATGTCAAATTATAGCCTAAACCAAAAGTGTTTGCTTGCTGAAAAAGCGTAGTATAATAATTAGTCCTATTTTTTAAATACGCATATTGAACAACTAGGTCGCTATTATTTAAATCTAAAACGAGGTTAGTTCCAATATTTATACGATGATCACCCATGACATCGCTCCATGATAAATTTGCAACACCTCTGGTTCCAAAAAGATTATCAATTGTTGCAGATGTAGCTATATAATCAACAGAAAAATCAGTTTGATATTTTCTCGCTATATAATCATCTTGAAATCGTAAAGAATCAACTTCAACTTCTTCATTAATTTCTTTTTTATTATTTCTATATTGATAATTTCTTGCAAAAATATATTTAGAATAATCTTCCTGAATTGTGGTTTTTTTAGTTGAAGTAAATGATCTCAAATCTTCAAAATCATTATTTTCTCCTTTGCTATCAAAAAACTTTGTGGGCTTAATTTCTTTTTCAGAAGCCATATCCAAATTATTCATTAAATATAAATCCCACCCTCTTTCTTTAAATCCTGAAAAAACTAAATTATTACTACTATCTAAGTCAATTTGTTGAACACCTGTAATAACATTTGTAATTGGATAGAATTCATTATTAGTGAGATTATGTTTAAAGATATTTGTAATACCATTGTAGTCCGAAGTATAAAATAAATTTCCATCTAAACTTGCAACTGGATAGTTTTCATTAAATTCAGTATCTGTTAATTGGGTAATTTTATTTGTTAAAAAACTATACTGAAAAATATCAGTTTGAGAAAAGTCAATTTCAAACATATTTTCAGCTTGTAAATTATTCCCTCTGTCTGAGGTAAAATATATTACTTCTCCATTTGAAGACCAACTTGGTGATGATTCAGAAAAAATATCATTGGTTATATTAGTAACTTCTTTTGAGTTAAGATCAATAACATAAATATCACTTGAATCATCTTTATGTCCCATAAAGGCTATGATTTCTTTTGATGGATGCCATGAGGTGGTAAATACACCATCCAAATCAATTGGAATTTTTTTATATTTTCCAGATTTAACATCTACAATGATGATTGAATCTTGTTCTCCACTTTTAGAAGCAAAAGAAATGGATTCTCCATCAGGTGACCATGAAATTCCTGGCTGTAACCATTTTAACTCTTCAAAATCTGGGGTGGTATTCCCTCTAATTAGCCTTCGTTTTTGTTTTTCAGAATCCACTTCATAAAGGATTAAATCCATATAACCATCTTGATCTGAAAAATATGCAATTGTATTACCATCAGGTGAAAATGCTGGGCTAACATTGTAAAAATTTCTTGATTGAGATCTGTCGGTAATTTTTGTTGAAAAATCATCAAAATTTTCTCTATTAACTAAGTCAGGCCAGTACTCTCTTTTAACAAAATCCTGCCAATCTTCAGTTAATTGTTCATAATCTACTCCAAGAGCACTTTCAAAACCACGCTCATCATCCTGAGCTCTTTTCATTTCCTGAAAAATCTCTCCAACTTTTTCTCTTCCATATTTTTGAGTGATATATTGCCAAACAGATTGTCCGCCTTTATATGCTAATATTGAATAATTAAGCTCAGGAATTGACGGTAAATTTTCTTCAATAGCTAAGTCTCTTAAAACCATATCTGAGTTTGTATCCCAATCAACTGAAAGGTATTCAGCTAAACCTTCATTTGCCCACAAAGGAACCTGGACTCTAATTCTTCCACTAATTAAACCTTGAGCATTCCCGCCATAAACTAATTGGTTTATAGCAGCATGAACTAATTCGTGATGAATTACATGCTCAAATTGCTCATATGATCCTTCAAAAGGAATAACAATTCTATTCTTGTACAATTCAGTCACACCTCCAACACCTTCGGACATATATATATTTACAACATTAGTTTGTTGGAAATCATTATGAGAGGTATAAACTATTATCTTTATTGGTACACTACTTCTCCATCTTAAGTGTTTACCAATTTGCTCTATAGATTTTTCAGCTACTTTTGACGTAAAAATAGCAAGATCATAGTTATCTCCGTAATAGTACACATTTGTATTAGGACTAACAATATAATCCCAATCAAAAGAATCATATTGAACTTTGTTTTGTCCAAAACTCTGAGAGAATAATTGATTAATAAATAATAATATAATTAGTACAATGCGCATATGGTTATATAAGTTAAAAATTTGATTAAGTTTCAAATAATTTTTATTGTCAAAGATAATATAATTTAAAACAAAAAATTTAAATTATTAATTCATTGATGCAATTTTTATAAAAGATTAAGTTTTTAAATGCAATTACCAATCTATTTTTTTGGAGATAATCATTTCTCTCCTGTTTCTTCGCCATCAAATGAAAAAAAAATAAAAAAAATGAAGGAATTTTTAGATTCAATCGAATATAACAATGGAAGCGTATTTATTATGGGTGATTTTTTTGATTATTACTTTGAATACAAAAAAAATAATCCAAATTATTTTGAAGAAGTTTTTTTAGTACTTAAACAAATCAGAGATAAAGGAATTGAAATTTATTTTATTGCAGGTAATCATGATTATTGGATTGGAAGTCAGTTTCGCTCTCTAACAAATCAAACATTTTTAACTGATCAAACTTTATCTATTGGTCAAAAGAAAATATATGTCACTCATGGCGATGGCATCTTATCATGGGATAAAGGATATAGAGTTTTAAAATTAATTTTAAGAAGCAGAATTTTTAGGTTTTTCTACTCATTATTACCAAAGAAGCTTGCTTTAAACATTGCAAAAAAAATTTCATATGAAAGAAAAGACTCTCACATAGTAAATCAAGAAAAATTAGATAATATTCATGCAGAATTGATTAATTATGCAAAGTCAAAATGGATTCAAGGATGCGATATAGTTATTATGGGGCACTACCATCATTCATTTAATTTTATTGATAAAGAAAAACAATTAATTATTCTTGATGATTGTTCTGAAGAAGATTTTAACTATGCTAAATATGATGGTGAATCAATTTCTGTTCATAGCTTATAGCTATCCTTTATCTGCAAGAGTAACCATAATAGCATTTTGAGTATGCAATCTATTTTCAGCTTGCTCAAATACTACTGAATTAGAAGAATCAATTACTTCATCTGTAACTTCTCTACCTCTCTCTGCTGGTAAACAATGCATAAACATATAATTATCTTTAGCATGCTTCACCAATTCTTTATTAACCTGTAAAGGAGAAAATATTTTGATTCTTTCATCAATCTCTTCTTTTTGACCCATTGATGCCCATACATCTGTATAAATTACATCTGCATCTTTCACGCCATCTTCAGGATTATGTGAAATATTGATTGTAGATAAGTTTTTAGATTTGGTATATGAAATTGTGTCTTTATCTGGCTCATATCCTTCAGGACAAACACATGTAAACTCAAAAGGTAAAATTGAAGCAAGCCTGATCCATGAATTAACAATATTATTACCATCGCCAACATAAACAATCTTTAAATCTTGAAAACTATCTTTCTTCTGTTCCCAAATTGTAAACATATCCGTAAGAATCTGACAAGGATGATTATAATCAGTTAATCCATTGATAACAGGAACAGTTGCATGCTTTTCAAATTCGAGCATATCGCTATGGCTAAAAACTCTTGCCATAATCATATCATTATATCTACTAAAAAGTTGCGCTAAGTCCGAAGCGCTTTCTCTAGTACCTAAACCAATATCTTGTGGTGCCAAATAAATTGCATGTCCACCCATCCAAGCAAAACCTGTTTCAAAAGAAACTCTAGTTCTTGCAGATGGTTTAGCAAAAATCATTGCCATGGATCTATCTTTAAAAGGTTGATAACTTTCTTTACTGCGATATTTTGATTTTAATTCTGATGCAAGTTGAAATAAATCTAAAATTTCATTAGAACTAAAGTCATCAACTTTTATACAGTGTCTTACACTCATTATTCTTTCCTTTGATTTGCATTTTTAATGTTTAATAATTTTCTATACTTTGCGACTGTTCTTCGAGCAACTAGAAAGTCATTTTCTTTTAACTTATCCACTAAATCTGAATCTGAAAGTGGATTTTTTTTATCCTCTTCATCAATCAAATTACTTATAGTTTTTTTGAGTTCGTTTGATGAAGTAACTTCTCCAGATTTTTTAATGAGTGCATTTGAAAATAAACTCTTTAAGCTGATTAATCCAAGAGGAGAATCAATAAATTTATTTTTTATAATTCTGCTTACACTAGAAATATCTTTATCAATAACCTTTGCAATATCCTCTAATTTAAGTGGATTTAAAAAATCTGATTTGCCAATCAAATAATCTCCCTGCACTAATAAAATTTGCTCTATTACACTTTTAAGAACATTAGATCTATAATCTAATGTATCTAAAATGTTTTGTGCATTACTAATATGATTCTTTAGAAATGTTTTTTCTTCTTTGGATGACTTAGAATTCATTGCAGCCTCAAAATAATCTTGAGAAATCTGATATTTATTTAGGAATCTATCATTAATTAAAATTAACCATTGATTATCTTTTTGTTTGACTATTGCATCAGGGATAACATTTTCATTCCCCAAATCATTATCTAAGATAGGGGAAAAATTTTGCTCTGAGATTAATAAGAGAGCATTTTCTAACTCTTCGTTACTACACTTGATTTTTTCTTTTATTGTACTTGTTTCTTGATTTAAGAATTCATCAAAATAATCTTGTACTATTTCATTGGCTAAAGTACTTGTATCACCAATTTGATAAATAAGATATTCTTGCAGGTCTATACTTCCAACTCCGGAAGGAACAAGCTGCATCACTTTTCTTCTTATTTCATCTATATCATTAATATCTAGTCCATGATTATCTGCAATTAATTCAAGTTCAATATCTAAGAATCCATTTTTATCCAAATTATAGATAATCTCTTTAGCTACTGCTTTTGATTTATCATCCAAATCAGATGTATCAATTTGCGATATTAGCTCATCACTTATGTCTATGCTTGCAGGTATATTAGCTAGGAATAATTCATAACTAGTTTGATCGGGAAATGGATCTGTATGAGTTCCTGATTTTGATTCTTCTATATTCCTTTCTTCTAAAACAGGATTAATCTGAATTTCGGTTTCTAAATCTTTTTCTAACTCATCTATAGATAGC
>MDTB01041844.1_pt1 | contig 10091 bp, 10 predicted proteins | sample 811161 | NCBI WGS metagenome assembly MDTB01 (sample SAMN05326650, study PRJNA326480) | marine metagenome | isolation source: seawater | place: Mediterranean Sea | collected 2009
CTGGTGGTGAACGATCTGTACTAGAAACATTTGAAACAACCTTAGGGTTAATGTTGGCAAGAGACAGACAGCCAACTGGTCGTATGTTAGCAGACGTTTTACGTAGATCATTTGAAGATGTAAGATTGACAGGTATTGGTGGTCGTACAACAGACAAAGCAATAATACAAAACTATGTAAGAATATACAATCAACTATATAACAACATGTCTGGAGCGTATACACTTGCTGGTTACGACAAAGAAAAACAACCGGAATTCTTTACAATAGAGGGATCTAAAAAATTAGAAAATGCATATTACAATTGGTTATCAAACAATCCAGAAGAACGAGCACTTAATCTTGATATATCAGGTGGTATGGGATACGCAGATTGGATGAAAAGTTTTGAAGGTAACATACAAGTAGATCACAACGAAAATATGAAAAAAAGTGATACAACTTACGATAGCATACTAAATAAATACGGATTAAATTAATGGTTGATACAACGACAAAACAGTTTGAAAAAGCAGCATCAGAACTAGATGCAAAAGATAAAAAGTTTGTAAGTAAAACTGAAGGTGGCGTACCACAAACAAAAGCAGAAGAAATAATCGGTAAAAACAGGAAAACAATGGAGCCTGTTGCAGAATTTTTATCAGCGCCATTTCAAAAACTTGGTAATATGTTGGCACCAGGCAAACCTTTTGGTAAATCAAATCCTTTCATTGCATCACAACAAGAACTTGATGCACGTGCCATTGAATTACAAAATTTAAAAACATATAGAGAAAAAAGAGACACAGTGCGCGATAATGTGGCTAACATTATTTATCGTGCAAAAGAAAAATATCCTGACATGAATCAACAACAAGCAGCAGAACTTGATGCTGACATACAAGCATATATTAGATCCATGGGTTTATCACAAAAAGATTTTACAACGATCACACCCAGCACTTTACTTATGGAAGATGAATTTGGTTTATATACGTCCACACCAAATCCTTATCCTGTCGTAGAGGCTGGACAAGAAATGGTTGCAGGCACGATTGGTGCTTTAAAAGGATTTAAAGCAGGGCCAGTTTTATTAGATGCATTTAACAATCCTTACAGATACGGAACAAAAGGATTAGCTTCTAGATTTATGGCTGGTATGGCACGTGGTGGCAAGGTTCCAGGACCTTGGTGGGCAAAAGCGTTAGGAGCTGTTATTGGTGGTGCTACAGGTGTAGGTATAGCTGATTATGGTTATGAAGTTCAACTAGATATAATGAACAAAGCTGGCACAGCTAAAAAGTTTTTAAAAAACAGTGACAATCAGATGTTAGAGTTGATGTCAGCTGCGATACCAGAGAGATTAACGTTTGGTCCTGAAGGCATTAATCGTCCTGATCAAGTAACAAGAATTAAAGGTGCGTTAAAAGATGCAGCAATAGATGGTGCAATATCTAGTATCTTCTTTGGAGCAAGACCTGCATATTATGCAACAAGAAGATTTATTGGCGGCAATGTGTTTGGTATGTTTAAACCAAGAGCAGGATCTCGAGTTCCTGCTGGTAAAGAAGTTTTAGACGCAGAACAAAGATTGTATAGATCTGGTAAATTTTCCACAACATTACAGGAAGATCCATTAACAAAAGAATTCATAGAAACATCGATAGGTGGTCGTACACAAGATGTAAAATTAAATATACCTATCATAGGTAATTTAATGACAAGATTAATACGAAGTCCTATATTTAACTTTTTAAGTCCGGCAGAATTAAAAACACCGTTAAAGCAAGTTAGTGATTTATTACCACAAACTCAAAAAATGGTAGGCACAGACGTTCAAAGATCAGACGTTGGTTCTCCTATGCTTTCAGGTTTTATGAAACTTCTTGGTCGTGCACCAGTCATAGGCACAAGAATATACAGAAACAAAGCAGATCAAATGAATGCTTACATGGATTTGGGTGGTAGTATAATACAAAAATTAACTTTTGCTCCCATACTAAACGTTAGTGAACACGGTGCAAGAATAGCAGGATTAGGTGGTGCGGCAGCTAGAGGGTTTCGAGATGCGGCTGCAGAAAAACAACAATTACTTTTAGAAGCAGCTAGAAAATATGGAGCTGTTGTAGATGACTCCACATTAGTTAATGAAGCAAAAAGAATATATCAAAAAGCTGTAGCACAAAGACAAATAGTGCCGACAGATCAAGGCACAGCTACTATTGGTAAAGATGTTCCAGAACCTTTTGTTAATTTTCTAAAAAGTCAAATCATAGATCCTGGCGTTGCAGGTGCTAGAACAATAGAACAATACTATGGTCTTCGTGATCAAATGGACAAACTGTACAATAAATTTTTAAAGAACGCTGATGGCGAGAGTCAAGCAGATATTTTAAACATGTATAAAGCGTGGGAATCTGACATTGGTAATTTATCAAAATCAGGTATACCTGAAGTAGAAAAATTATGGCGTGATTATGAAAAGTTTGTAAGCAACGGTATGATGATGTTTACAACAAAAGCAGGAAAGGCTGTTGCCGGTCCTGTGGAAAGATTTGGCATGGCTATTAACATAGATCCTGATCGTCAAGCGACAAACATATTTGAAACTGTAATTGACATAGCTAGAAAAGATCCAGCAAACGCTGCCACAAATTTAGCTACAATGAGAAATATTGTTGGCGACAAATCTTATTATGAAGGTTTAGGTATTTATTTAAACAAAGTATTTAATAATTCAATTGTACAAAAAGATGGTGCTGAACTGTTTGATGGTGAAGTATTTAAGCGTGCACTTGGTTTAGGAAAAGATAATCCATTAAAAACATTATTTGAAAAAGCATTACCTGGTCCACAGGTATCAAAAATAGTTGTGCGTGATGGTCAAACAGGTGCAGTGAAAGAATTTGACAATGTTAATTTTAACGAAGGATTAAAAGGTATAAGGTTTGAGTTTGCACAAGGTATAACTGGCAAGCAAGCAGCACAATTACCAACTTTAAAAGATTTAGAAGATTTTGCAACGGTTATGTCTGCAGCTGCAGCTAACGGCATACCAGAAATAAGCACATTCATGGCACGTCGTGCAGTCATGGGAGGTATACGTTCTGGTATTGCTTCAGCTTTACCTACATCTGCATTAGGTATACAACAAAAAACAATAGCAGCTGGTGCATTGAGTGCCTTTGGAGCTGGTTGGTTGATACCAGCAGCTTTAGCATATGGTGTAAGATACATGGGTGGTATAATAACAAGTCCACCTTCACTTCGTGCTTATAGAAACATATTAGATGACACGTTACCAGAACAAGTTAGACTTGCTAATTTCACTCGTCTTGTAAGATTACGTCCTGAAGAATGGCAAGAGTTTGATCGTGAATTAGCAGAGATTGAAAAAGGACAAAGATATAGAGAACAAGTTGGTCAAAGCATGGCACCAGCAAGAAGCGCATTAGAGATGTTTGGTGAAGCCGGTAAAGATCTTTTAAATAAAGGTAAAGGAATAGTAGAGGATACAATGGGCACACCAGGTGAATCACCTGCAATGAACATATTAGATAGAATACAAAATCCTCCTCAACCAGATTCAAACTATTTTGCAGACGAAGTGTCAAGTATTGGCTCTTCTATATTACAAAGTCCTAATATGAACCCTGCAGCTGCAGCTTCCTTGTATGAAGGAAACTTGGACCAGGCACTCGCTAATAGAGTGGCACCGCGTATGGCAGCAAAAGGCGGTATAATATCTTTGGTGAGTTAATGAGTATAAGAGACGCAATGTGGATTGTAGGCATATTTATAGCACTTGGTGCTACATGGGGTATGACATCACAACGTATCAATGCAATGGAACGCGACATAGATAGAATAGAAGAAGCACTTATTTTGTTTACAAAAATGGAAGCTAGAATAGCAGTCATAGAAAACGAAATAAAAAACATAAACAAAAAATTGGATAGATAATGAACTACGATAAATTACTTGAATCAGTAAAAAAACACGAAGGCTATAAAAATCACGTTTACCTAGATACATTAGGTAAGCGCACCGTGGGCGTTGGCCATCTGTGTGTAGAAGATTTTTGGGAAGACGGAAAAGAATACGAAGAAGATTTCTTAATGGACATATTAAAAAAAGATTTGCAACAGGCTATACGTCAAGCCGATTTAAAATGCGAAGGATTAAAGATAAGTGATGATGCAAAAATTATTATCATTGAAATGATTTTTCAGCTTGGGGGGACAGGAGTTTCCAAGTTTCGAAAAATGTGGCAGGCCCTTCAGCAAGATCCACCCGATTACGCTGAAGCGTCTGTTCAAATGCTTGACTCACGTTGGGCAAAACAGACACCTAACCGTGCAAAAGAAATGGCTAGGCTTATGTCGGAGTGTGTGGTATAATGCCGCAGTGCAATTAATACAGAAATATAATTACGCAGAACTAAAAAGAAAAGAAGGAGATGCAAGGTTATACTTGACACCTGACGGTGAAGCATTACCTTCTGTCACCACAATACTATCTAAAACAAAAGATAAATCTTTTTTAAAAAAATGGCGTGCCAAAGTTGGTGAAGAAGAAGCAGAAAAAATAATACGTGATTCTGCCAAGATTGGAACCGCGCTCCACCTATACATAGAACGTTTTGTGAACGGAGATAAATACAAAGATTTAACAAAAGTCGGTGTTCAAGCAGAAAAAATGGCACAGAAAATAATTGATGAAGCTTTCAAAGACATAACAGAAATATGGGGGTCAGAAGTACATCTGTATAACCCAGGTAAATACGCAGGTACAACTGACATGGTAGGATTATACAAAGGTAGACCTACAATAATAGATTTTAAACAAACAAATAGACCAAAGAAACGTGAATGGGTACAGGATTATTTAATGCAACTAGCAGCGTACGCTGCGGCTCACAATGCTATGTTTAACACAGAGATAGAACAAGGTGTAGTTTTAATGTGTTCTAGAGATTTAACATTTCAACGTTTTGAATTAGAAGGTGAAAAATTCGTACGTGCAACGAATGCATTTATGAAAAAATTGAATGCATATAATGCAAGTATAATCTAAATCAAATCCACTCTGATAGTTCTTCTCCACTAATTTCCTTTGCAATGTTTACCTTGTTTTTTAACGCCTTAATTATTTTTTCATCTACAGTTTTTTTGGCAACCATGTCAACATATAATACAGAATTAACTTGACCAATACGATGTGCGCGGTCTTCTGACTGTATTCTTTTTTCTAAATCATAATTATTAGAATAGTATATGACTGTGCTAGCTGCAGTTAATGTAATACCATAACCACCTGTCTGTGTGTTACCTATAAAAAAACGACAATCATTTGGTTTGTTTTGAAAATCATAAATACATTTTTGTCTATCTTCTGCCTTGGTTGCGCCATAGTATGTGCAATATGACGTAGGTCCATATTCTTTTTTTATTGCTGATTCTATATTTAGTATGTCATGTATGTAGTTTGCCCATATGATAGCTTTTCCTGTCGTCTCTGATAATATCTGCATTAATTCATCCACACGATTGTTTTTAAGATTTAAAGTATCACCATTATCTGTTTTCATGTGACCACAAGTTATTTGATGTAGTCTCATCAATTGTGTCAACACATTGACAGCAGTCAAAGATTGACCTTTTAACACAGTCATGGCTGTTGTTTTCATGTCCTGGTATGCTTTTGTTTGTTCTTCTGTAAGTTCTACTTCGCGTTTAATAAATGTTTTTTCTGGTAAATCTAAACAATCTTTTTTCAAAATACGGTAAGAGTGTGGCGATACTAAATTACCTAACTGTGCTAAATTTTTAAACTTAACAATCTTTTGATATTTGTGTGTACCACCAGCTGCATTGGCTGTGATTACAACAGCATACCTAGTTCTAAATGCATAGAAACTTTGTTGTCCTAATATCTCTGGATCAAGAAAATCCATCTGTGACCATAGATCCATAGGTGATTGTGTTACTGGCGATCCTGTTAGTATTCTTCTATATTTTGCTTCTTTGCTAAGTGCTAATATATTCTTTGTTCTTTTTGCTTGTGGGTTTTTTATTGTAGTGCTTTCATCAACTATCATCATAGATTTACCAATCAAAAATATTCTGGCAAATTCTACGCCTTTCTTTGTTGATAATGCTTCTACGTTCATTACCATAATTTTAAATCTGTAATCACTTACATTTTTTATGTTTTTTAATTGTTGTTTATATTCTGCACTGGTTGATTGTTTCCAAGCTACAACATTTTTTTCTACGTAGTCAGGAACGTGTGTAGGTATTTCTTGATCTACCCAATTCATGTATGTGCCTTTTGGTGCAACTATTAACACTCTATCTATTCTACCTTTGTTGTATAAAATGCATGCATTATCCAATGCTATTTTAGTTTTACCTGTGCCCATTTCAGCAAAGATAGCAAATGCTTCTTTGTTCCAACACTTTTTCAATGCATCTTTTTGATGCTCATATGGCTTCGTTTTAAATTTGTACATTCTTAATTCTATTGACTTCGTATATAACATGATCTATATGAGAATCAAGAAATAAAATTATGACAGTTTACGTGCTACAAGAAATGGGTAGAAATATTAGATCAGCAGAAAAGTTTGGTGATTTAAAAGTATTATTACCTGACAATAAACAAATAGTTTTATCTTCTGGACCACTTACACATAAGCTAAAAAAAGACTTATCCACATTTTGTGATGATGATTATTTGCTTTTGATTGGTGATCCTGCTATTATTGCATTAGCTGGCGCGGTTGTCAGTGAAATGAATAGAGGCAAATTTAAAGTGTTAAAGTGGGATCGTGATGAAAAACGATACTACGATATAGAAATAGATTTGAGAGGTTGATATGACAAGTTTAGATCCAAGAGATTTACTTACCCAAATGCAACAAGATTCGGGCTCCACGGCCCAGGATAACATGGGTAAGATAGGTGCTGTAGCAAATGATGTTGCAGACACTGATAAAGAGATTGCTGATTTAGAAGAGCAACTTAAAAAGAAAAAAGATTATAAGAAACATTTAGCAGAAAATGTTCTACCTAACTTATTTGCAGAAGTAGGTTTGTCAGAGTTAAAACTGGCAGATGGTAGACATCTTAAAGTTACCAACTACTATGGTGCTTCAATCAAAGATACAAAGAAAGAAGCAGCATTTACGTGGTTAAGAGACAATGGATTTGGTGATTTGATTAAGAACCAAGTCAGTTGTAGCTTTGGAAGGAATGAAGATGAGAAAGCTAAGTCATTGATAGATACTTTGAATGATAGAGGTTATCAATCAATGCAACGTGAATGGGTCGAACCTTCCACCCTTCGCGCATTCATACGAGAGCAGCATGAAGCAGGTAAGCAATTACCTATGGATTTGCTTGGAGCTTTCGTGGGACAAAAAACAACGATTAAAGACTAAAGGAGAACGGCCGTATGGCAAAAACACAAGCAGTCGCGAAAGCGGCAAAACTAGATCTAGCAGTTCTTGCTAGTGACTCAAAGGATGCAAGTGGTTTCGGTAATCTTGACATGTCAAGAGATATTGCAATCCCTTACATCAACATACTACAATCCAATAGCCCACAACTTAATCCGCAAAAAGCAGAGTACGTTGATGGTGCTAAAATAGGACAGTTTTACAACACTGTCACACAAGAGGTCAGTGACTCACTTAACGTGATACCTGTTCTCTATCAACTACGATACGTAGAATGGAAACCACGTGAGCAAGGTGGTGGGTTCGTTGAATCACATCATGCTGATAGTGGTATCCTTAGTAAAACTAAACGTGATCAAATTACGTTTAAGGATACATTACCTAATGGTAACTATGTTGCCACCACTGCCTATCACTATGTAATGGTGCAGGGCAAAGATGGTGCATGGTCACAAGCTGTTGTAAGCATGACTTCTACTCAATTGAAAAAAAGTAGACGTTGGAACAGCTTAATGTTGAGCCAAAAAGTTAGTGGTCCATCGGGAAGTTTTACTCCACCAACATATGCAATCATTTACAAGCTATCTACAGTTAGTGAATCTAATGATCGTGGTAGTTGGTTTGGGTATCAAGTTGAGAGAGCTGGTCAGGTTGAAGACGCTGGCGTGTACAACGAGGCAAAATCATTTTCAACTGCCGCATCAAGAGGAGAAGTCGAAGCTAAACCTATGTCAGAGGGGGAGCCTGTAAAAGAGGCACCACAATCTAACAATAAAGAAAGCGAAGAAGAAGTACCGTTTTAGGTATTTCTTCTACTAAAACTGGAGGTTTAGTGGATAAGTTCAAATTGATATTTGAAGGCTTAGACGTGGCTTATGGTCAGCATCAATCTGAAGGGAAACGTGCTGACGGTAAGCAAGAAGGTAAATCCTACATTGTCAAACAAGAAGTTACAGACAATCTGTGGCAATCACATCTTGATGGTGTAGGTCCTTCTCTTGGTATCATACCAATAAGAGCTGACAATACAGTTAGTTGGGGATGTATTGATATTGATACATACCCTATTGATCACAGGAAAATAATAAATAGTATTAGAAGTTTACAATTACCTTTGGTGCCATGTAGATCCAAGAGTGGGGGCATGCATATATTTTTATTTCTTAGAAACCCAGTGTCCGCAAAATTAGTACGAGAGAAGCTACGAGAGGTTGCATCTGGTTTAGGATATTCTTCTGTAGAAGTATTTCCCAAACAATCAACGATATTGATAGAGAAAGGAGACTTAGGTAATTTCCTAAATCTTCCTTATTATAATTCAAAAAATACAACTAGATATGCTTACAAAGATGATGGAACAGCAGCTACATTGCTAGAGTTCTATTCTTTATACGATAGATATGTCGTAGAAGAAATAGACAAAGTTGCATTACAGATATCTAATGATGTCATACAAGATGGTCCTCCTTGTTTACAACAATTATGTAGTCAAGGATTTCCAGAGGGTACACGAAACAATGGTTTATTTAACATTGGTGTATACTTACGTAAATTTGATCCAGACAATTGGAAAACATTATTAGAAAAATATAACCAAGATTACATGACACCGCCTTTGTCAGCATCAGAGGTAGTAACAGTACAAAATCAATTAGAGAAGAAAGAATATAATTATAGATGCAAAGAACCACCAATTAGTTCTTATTGCAATGCAAAAGTTTGCAGAAGTAGAAAATACGGTGTGGGTGGTAATGGTACATCATTAGAGTTTAGCGCATTGACTAAATTAGAAACAGATCCACCTGTGTGGTTTTTAGATGTTGGTGACGCAAGAATGGAATTACAAACAGAAGAGTTGCAGATACAAACCAAGTTTCAAAAAAAATGTATGAACAGTTTGAATCATATGCCTGCTCTTGTAAAACAGTCAGTCTGGCAGGAAGTCATTGAAAGATTAATGCAAAATCTTATTAAGATTCCTGTGTCTGATGACGGGTCATTGGCCGGTCAGTTTGAAGCTCACCTCCAGGAGTTTTGTACTGATCGTGCCCAGGCTCTAAATCGTGATGAATTATTACTACGTAAACCATGGACAGAAGATGGTGTTACATGGTTTAGACTTAAGGATCTACAAGATTATCTTACTCGTAACAAATTTACATATTTTAATACAGGACAACTTGTGCAAGCCTTGCGGCATTTAAAAGGTAAGAGTGATAAATTTAATTTAAAAGGTAGAACTGTACGTGTGTGGGGTGTGCCTGCATATCAGCAACAAGACTCTGCATTTGATATAAAGGAGGTAGATGGTGCGCCGTTCTAAATTACCAAAGATAAAAAAAGGAATGTGGGCAGAACAGTTAGCAGTGTTGTATCTTATAGATAAAGGATACTTTGTATTTAAAAATTTATACGGTGTTGGTCCTGCTGATCTTATAGCAATAAATGAAAAGGGTGCTGTAGAGATATACGATGTAAAAAGTGAAAGTTATCGTAAGACATGGAAACCTGGCACACGTATATGTAGAAAGTTAACACAAGAACAAAAGAAACTAAAGATGAAGTTTATTTTTGTAGAAAAGGATGGAACATGCAAAGTAAGACAAAGATAATATTAGGTCCTCCTGGTACAGGTAAGACACACAATTTA
>MDTB01073834.1_pt1 | contig 10091 bp, 17 predicted proteins | sample 811161 | NCBI WGS metagenome assembly MDTB01 (sample SAMN05326650, study PRJNA326480) | marine metagenome | isolation source: seawater | place: Mediterranean Sea | collected 2009
CAGGCTTTTTTTTTTCGATTCTATATCAGCAGCCTTATCTACTTCTTTCCACTCTTTATTAGATTTTTCTTCTTCTATTTTTTTTAATTTTTCTTGTACTTTTTTTAATTCTTCTTGTCTAGCAATCTCATCTTTTTTTGCTTGTTCTTTATCAGCTTTCTGTACAACTTTTAATCTCTTTGTATAGATGTCATAATCTGGTCTTAACTTGTTGTACTTTTTCCATTGATTAGAAGCGTCTTTACCAATCTTACCTTCAAATGGACAAGGTGTACCTGATTGTTCCATTGCAAAGAAAACTCTAGGATCCTGACACAAAATTGATACAGCTGCCACTTTCATACCAAGGTCATTTAATACTTTTGATAACTTGATACGTTCACAATTCTCGTCTGTTCTATATGTACCAGCAGATACGCCTAAACCAAATGTTGATACACCACCTGACATACCAACAACACATAAGTCCTGCGACATAGCAGACATACTTGGTGCTGATGATTGAGAGGTAACTCTTGTATCGCCTGAATAAGCGTTTGTGTTATTTGTGGTTGTGGAATTTGAAGATGACCCACTAGCGTAAGTAGTAGTAGATTCTTGGCTGTACCCACCAGAAATTGTGGTGTTAGAGCCGGAAGTTGTTGTTTGTGTGTTGGTCGTGGCACCATTTGAAGTGGTGTCTGCAAGTGTCAAGTGTGTAAATCCCATAACGAAACATAAAATAAGACCAATAAGAGTCTTGTTCATAGTTTCCTTTTACTCCCAATGTGAGTTTATCTCACTTATATGCAATAATCGTGCAACAGGAAGTCTTTTATTGCGTCAATAATTTGACGTTCTTAATTATATTTATACAAAATAAGTCTGGTAAATATTTTATTTTTGACTATTTTGAGTTTCGTCTTCGTAATATTCTTTGTATTTGTCAATTAAATCATTCTGTATCTTTAATTGATTACGTATTCTAGCAAAGTTTTTAGACAATAATTCAAAGTCTTTGTCGGTGAGACCAAATAACACGGGGTCTATACCCTCAGCCTCTAGTCTGGCAAATACCTGCTCTGCATTTTCTGAAGTGATAATAATCCATTGTATTTTTTCCATCTCCAAAGGAGTTGGTTTTTCTAAATTTAATTTGGCTCTAGGTACTTCTTGTTTAAATATCTCTAATTTTTTTACACTAGAACAACCTGACAAAAACAATACCAAAATTAAAGGTACTGCAACTATCCAAGCTAATCTATGAGTTTTATCTTTAGTATGGGACATAATTAGGGTTTGCTATTGAAGGACATTCAGGATTAATCTCTGATTTCTTCTTAGCATTCTTTTCTTTTTCAGTTAACGGTGCGCCACTAGCAATCTCTAAACATCTACCAGCATTATCACCACCTTTATTAATAATTCTTTCTATTACTTTTGACCTTTCAACGGCAAGTTTACCTATGTCTCTCTTGCCTTTGTTAAATCTTTTGTCTAGGTCTTCTAAATCTTTCTTTAATACTTCTACTAACTTGTTCATATCTTGGTTAGCTTGTAGTATTTCTTTAAAATCTTTTTGTTGATTTTCTATAAGTTGTTTCTGCTCAGATACGGCAGATTCTAACTTAATCTGATTTGCTTTTAAAGTTGCATTATCAGCTCTTAATTTTAATACGTAAGCGCCGGCGCCGGCAAGACCGGCAACCATAACGCCTACCATAATCATTCTAAAAGTTCCAAACATTATTTTTTACTTTTAAATTTACTTATAATGTTAGTTGCAAAAGTTGAAATATCTTCTAGCTTTCTAGCTACAAAAAAACCAACTACTGCACCAACTATAAAACCTAACGTAGTAAACATATTAGTCTCCTATTTTTGCGTTTCTTTTTCTATGACCATTCCAAGCAACAAAGCCACCTAATCTTAATGACCAGTATGCTAGATAGTTCATAAGATAAAAACCATTTACATTTATACAAATATCTCTAAAGATTTCATCTGCTCTTTTTTGAGATATTTTACCTAATGTAGTAGTTTTATTTGCTCTTAACAACGTTTCATACTTATAAGCATAGTCGTGTACTAGACCTCCCATAAGTAATACACCAACAGGTGAGAAAAACGTTCTTAAAAATTTTGGTATACTAGCACCATCAAATACAAAACCTTTTGGTATTACATATTTGTTTCCGTTTAAGTGATAGTAAAAATCTTTTGTTAGTTCCCAATTTCTAGTTGATAACAACCACATAATTATCGCTGAGAAAAAACCTTTACCTTTTGTTTTTATTGGTACAGGTTTTAATTCTGGCATTTCTTTATATGCAAAAGTATAACACTTCGCTTGCTTTTTGTCAAATAGATTTATTATAAAACCTATAATAACAAATATAATTAACAACGACCATTGCCAAAACTTCATTGCTAAACCAATTAATAGTTCTATCATATTAATCCTTTTTTTTTGTTCGTATCTATATATGTCTGATAAACTTTATGAGCAGCCGCCAAATCTTTTTTCTTTTGAGGGTCTTTTGCTCTCTCACTTGCAACTTTGGCTCTTTGCGACATTGCAATCGCAGCCTGTATTTTATGAGCGTGTGTCTTACCAGAATTTTTTATTTTGTTTACAGATTGTCTTGCCTTTTCACCATCTGTAAAACCTAAACCGTGAATTGTACCTTTAGGATTTTCATCTGTATATAAATCAGAGTGTTTATCTGAACCTGCTTTTTGACCAGGTTTTCTAGGTATTCTTTTACTTGCATTAATACCTACTGCTCTCTTTGACCTATGTTGAGCACCTTTAGGTGGTGTATCACCTAAACTAGCCATAGGTGCCAAGTGTGAAATTGGACCTATACTAAAACCAGATATATACTCTTTTAAAGTTTTCATACTTTAGATTTTTCTCTGATAGTTTTTTTAACTTCAGGTTCTTCAATTCTAATTTCTTCTTTGACAATACCAGATAGTTCATCAATCTTTTCATCTAATCTGTCAAGTGTATTTAATACACCTTTTAAAACTACATTGTTATTATCGTTATTCTCTTTTATTTTAGAACCAAACTTTTTCATTATGGTTCTTCTTAACATATCTTCAGCCTCATTATCTTTTTTATATTTGTTATGAGACTTTGTTAATGGGTGTTTGGCATTAGGAGCCATATCTACACCACCACCTGCTACTGAATTAGTTGGTGCGTCTTCATCAATCTTGTTGATGATTTCGTCCATCATTTCTTTATAGTGCTTGGGCATATTCTTTCTCCGATATTAGTTCGTCACCTTTTTCATAAACATCAATACCAAAACAAGTCATAAAAGGCTCTTGTTCTATTTCTATTTCAGGAACCTCTCCTTCTTCGGCCAACATTTCATCATATTGACCTTCTTCTTTTAGATATTTGATTATAGTTGATTCTATAACATCTTTATGTTGAGCATAACTTCTATCTTCTTTAATTAAGAGAGCTAATGCTACAGCAAATGAACCAAGTCTTGAACCTAGTCCAACTTTTTGCATAAGACGTTTTAAATTAAAAACAAATCTATGTAAAAAGGTATAATGTTTTCTATCACCACGAGGAACCTGTTTAAATTTAATTAATACTTTACCATCTTTGTCAATTATACCTCTCTTAAATGCCTCCATCTTTTCAAACGGAGTAACCAAGAGTTTGACAACTCTGTAAGTAATAATCATATCAATTGCTCTACTCATTATAGTTCCTTTAACATCTGTCTAATTTTTTGGTCTTCGTCTACCTCTTTTAGTTCGTGAGGGTACAAATAACCTAGATAACCACAAATTGTTTTTAGTATAGGCCAGTAAACTTTATCTATTTTAAATAATAATAAAGTCATACAAGCGTCTGAACCAAAAACATTATATAATAATATAATATGGTTTAATACTAATCTTATTTTTAAATCGCCTGTTGTTTCATACTTGCGAAACAACCTTTTAAGATATTTAAACCTCTTAATATCATCATCAAACTCCTGTTGTTTTTCAAGAGTAGGGTTGTCATAATTTTGCATTGCATATAACAACCAGTTTTGTTTGGTTATCGTGTCAAACATTATTACACTAATTTAGCGTAAACTTTAGACATACCTGTTTTTAATGTTTCGTATTCAACTTGAAGCTTTAAACCACCTTCTTTTTTGTGAGAAATACCATCATCATTAATATCAGAACCATCTACGTCCTTACCAAATCTTCCTCCACCAAATTTAACTTCAGCTGTGAAATTACCACTTTCACCAGTTGTTTCTTGAACAGGAACAAAAAGACCTATTCTTGCTAAATTATTTCTAATTTCTTCAACAGCGTGTGAAGCATTGATATATTCTTTACTTGCTGTTCCACCTAGAAATGCATTAACTCTTTTTAAAACTTCCGGGTCGTGTATGTTGTGAACACCAATAGAACCGTCTTCAAAAGAAGCTGCGTCAGCTGTACCAACGTGGCCACCATCAAGACTTTCTTTGATGTTTATATGTTGTTTAAAAGTTTTCATATTACCTTTCCTTATTTGTACTTGTCTGATTTCTTTTTTGTTCCATCGGAACGAGCTATCAGACCTTTTGCTTTAAGGTGTGCCTTATCTGTGAAACCTGCCTTACCACTTTTATAACGCTTCATTGCGTCAGCAGTATTAGGTGCTTTTTCACCAATAAGGTCTTCCTCAAAGTCTTTCAAATTCTCATCTTCTACAAAAGATTTAAATTTTTTCATTATTGTTATCTTCTTCCTTTTTCATTAACTCTTTTTCACGGTCAGTTATCCTTGTAATCAAACTATTTGTTAACATAATAGCACCATTCAATGCATTTAAATTACTTTTCATTTGACCTAAATCAACTTCTACCTGTGAAATTTTTAATTTCATTTCATTGAAATCCTTTTGTAAGGAAGTTTTTTCAGTTTCTAATTCTTTAATTGATATAGACATAATTTACCTCAATCAATATTATACGGTTGTACCAGTATTTGATATAACAAACCAAGCACCAGATTTAAACATCAATGTAGCTGTTTTACCTTCTCCTGATAATACAACACTAGTATGACCTCTTAAATTACTTGGTGTAATGGTCACATTGTTTGTACCAGATGAAGATGTATTTAAAAACATTTTAATTTGACCGTCTGCACCATTAGCTAATGTAATAGTACCTGCGTTGTTTGTTGCGTTAACTTCAGTAATTGCTGATGTTGTATCAGCCGCCAAAGTTGACGAACCGTCCATTGATAATTGTTGTGATGATTGTTTCAATCCTAACCAAGATGGTATATTATTAAAGATTGAAGCTGCACTTACTTTTTTATTGATTGGTGTTCCAGTTGGGTCATCCACAATATGGAATAAATCAACTGAAGCTAATGCGTTACCTAAATCGGTAAGCTGTGTGATTTTCTTATCTGCCATTTTTTCTCCTTTAAACCCTTTCGGGAATTCTACTTGCGCCAGCTGACGCAATCACTTTATTAATATATTTATAAAGGGGGGCAAAGCCCCCCTCTAATTAGTTTTTATTAAGCAGCGTTAGTTAATACTGATAGAGTTTCGTGTTGTACTCTACCCGCTCTTCCGCCTGAACCAGTTATTTTTAAGTTCCAACCTGCGTGAGCAGCTCCGTCAGCGACTTCGCCGTCTGCATAATTGAAAAGACCCATAGTAACCCCAGTAATGAAGTTATCTGCTACAGCGTCCTCAAATAAGTTAGTTCTATTTGCACTTGTTGGTGCTAGTTTAGCAGCTGCACAAGCCCATAATGGAGCTCCAGCAGCCGAATCTGCGCTAGATTGCATAGACATAGTATTCTCTCCCTTTTAAATAGTTAATTAATTGGTACTCAATTTTTAATATGTACCACTATTTATAAGAGATTTAGTCTTCTAGGAGTTTTTTGAGAAGTCTGATAGTTCTTGAAGTATCACCATTATGAACAACACCTTGTCCACCTTTGGCTCTAAATTCATTGACGTTTTTAGGATAATCGTCTATCAGAATTGAGTTTTTGTCAGCGAATTGCTGTTTTTGAACACGCTTAACAAGATTAATTCTATTTGAGGCAATGCCTAGATTTTTGGTTGCCCAATACTTTTTACCAGGTATACAATTCTTATCGTATATATCTTCTACGTAAGCTGATAAAATTTCTGTATCATATTTTTTTATGAAGTTCCAGAGTTGTTTACCACCTGTATGCCAAGGTAAGTTTCTCCAAAAGTTAGTGTCAGCTTTGATTGCACCCCACTTTTCAGACTTACTGCCTTGAGCTCAAACATCTATTTTCTTACCTGTTAGTTTCTCAGCACCTTTTACAAAGTCTGCTAAGACACCATCCATATCGCAATAGATTTTTTTCATAGTGTTTGTCCTTTCATACTAATATAATAACACATACCAGACAAAAGGCAAGCGCTTTTTTTACTTATTATACGTGATTTTTGGCTCAGTATCTACCTTGGTTTTTGGAACGCCAGTCATAGTAGTACCTTTACCCTCTGATTCTTTTTTATACTTCTTGTCAATCATATTGAAAAAATCTTTTTTCTCTTGGTCTGACATTGAAGCTAAACCTTTACCAGTTTTTTCTAGTTCTTTTTTGAACATTTGCTGGTAAGCAGAATCATTGATGTATTTTGTTAGGTCTCTAGTTGCTTCTTCTATTGAACCTTCTTTACTTGTAAAATATCCCATTATTTTCCTCTTACTTGTTTTGCTAAATCTTTATCTGCACCACCCCAAGTACCACTTGATTTGGTTACAAACGAATTAACACGAGCTAATGCCCATTGTACTTGCGTTGCACCAGGTCTATGGCCACCTCGCCAAGCTGCCATACCTCTATCATAAACTTTCTTTAATACACCGTAAGGCATACCAGATTTTTCAGCTTTCTTTCTTACAGCTGCAATACTCTCATAGACTTCTCTAGCAGGATGTTCCTCGTTTTTCATTTTAGGTTTCATACCTTGTTTTTTTAATCTATCTACATCTGCAACAGACGGAGCATTTTCATCTTTCTTTAAAATCTTATCTGCAATTTCGTGGCCTTTTTTAATTGTTTTCTTTTGTAAAGGTGGTTCATCATTCATCACCTTTTTAGCTTGTGCCATACCTATTGCGTAAGCGTCATCTTTTTTCATTTCATTTTTTAATGCCTTATCAATCATCTTTGCTTGAGAGGCGTGTTTAGCACTAGCGCCTTTCAACATATCTTTAACTTTTTTAATCACTTTCTCATCATCTTTATTTAATTCTTCAGGCACACAATTAGGTACTTGTTTGCCACCTTTATTCTTCATACCAACTTGTTTATATCCTGTCCAACAGGCTTCAAACATTTCTTCATCTAGTTCTTCACCAAACTCAATGTTCTTTACCGTAAACTTCATATTTCTTACGGCTAGTTTACTTTTTGAACCACTTGAAATGAAAGGTATATTTTCTTTACCTAATTTTTGTAAATCAGAATCTTTAAACTTATTTAAAATATTCATAAGTTGTCTTGCTCTAGCAGCTGAAATCTTTTTACCTCTAAAAGGTTCGTATTCTTTTTTAAGAGTTGCAATCATTTGAGGTGTGATACCTTCTTCAATTGTTTCCTCTGCAACAACATTAGCACCATAAAAGTTCATTAAGTCTTTTGCAAAGTTATTTAAATCTTTACCTTTACCATCAACTCTAATTACACCACCATTTACTGAAACACCTAAATTTTGTTTCATTAAATCTGCGATTGCTTTCTTTCGTTTATCCATATCTTGTATGGTAACTTTCATTTTTTTAAATTCTTTTATTTCTTCTTCTTTAACTTCATTAACTTTTTTTAATACTTTTGCAACATCTGGATGTTTAGATAAACCTTTTGCAATCTTTTCAATAGCTGCAACAGCACCTGAATAGTTACCTGCTTTATATCTCTTATCGTTTGCAACACCATATGCCATTTTAATTTGTTGTGAAGTAAACTCTAAAATAGTTTCTTCTTTAACTTCTTCTTTTTCTCTTTTCATTTTATCACGCATATGTTTATACGCAATACCAACTTGAAGTAATGGCTCACCTGTTTCAGGATTTACCATTTTTTCAGTTTCTTTTTTAGCAACTTTTGCTTTATCTGTTTCAGCCTTTGCTTTTAATCTATCAATCTCTGCTTGTTTTTGATTAACAGCTTGTTTTAATTTTTCTTTATCGTCTGACTTTTCCTTTTTAACTTCAGGTTTAGTCTCTTCTTCTTCTTGTTCTTTTTCTACTTTCTTTTCAACTTCTTCATTTGTGTTGCCTTTATTGTACATCATATAATCTGAAGCAGAGTTTATATAATCTTTTGCTTTTGTAATTTTAGATTGTACCCACGCTTCTAATCCATCTGTATCATCTGACTTACTTTGTAAAGCGGCTGCAAGTTTCGTAGCTTTATCTGCGATAGCCTCTAGTTCACCTTTTGCCATTGAAATTTCGTGGTCGCCTGCTTCTTTAACTTCTTTTTGTTTTTTAACGTCTTGCATATCTTGAGGAGAGTCTTGTTCACCTAAAATACCTTTTACCGTTTTTACATCTAGTTTCAGATACTTAGCAATCTCGGCAGCTGATTTGCCTTCTTTGTCCATAGTAAAAATATCTTTCATTCTACCTTCAATTAAATCTGATAACTGATTTATGTTTGCTTGTTTGATAGCCAATTGTGTAGGAATATCCATATTCGCTATCATTTTTTTAACAGCGGGGGTTACATCTTTTTTTGTTTTATGTTTCCAGACATTCTTAATATTGGCAAGTTGTCTATCGTTCATTCTTGGTTGCAAATAGCCTACTTCGTTTAACTCTACTTCAGCCATTGCTTCTCTAAATGTTTTTCTATATCTAGTCATTAGTTATTTACCTTTGCTCCCGCTCTCCATTGATAACAAGACCAGTATCGTGCTTTCCATTTGGGACCTGGATTATCACAATTGTGCCTTGCTCTAAAAGACTTTCTTCTAGCTGGGTCGTCTCTTTTTATACTTAAACCTGTTGTATCACCAAACGATACTTTGACAACATTGCCTTTATCGTTCTTTACATATACGTAAAACTTTTTACTTCCACCACGAATTGGGTCATTAAGTTTGACCTTTTTGCCTTGATATTCGGCCTCTTGTAAAGGTTCGTGTTCGTGTTCAAATATACACTCATCACATTCCTTGTCGTAGTTTTCAAATTCTTTTAAAGTCTTTACCATTAAATTTTTTCTATCATTTTAGCAACAGCCTCTTTTAGCTTTGCTTCCCATTGTTCTTTATATCGTTCCCTATATTTATTCATTGTAGACTCTGTAGCCGCCCACTCTTTTACGTCTTTTTCACTTGGTTTTTCTGTCTCTCTTTCTAGGAAACCTTTAACTCTTTTCTTAACTGCCATATCACCACTACCTGGTTGTGATGGTTTGTAAGTAGGATTTTCATAACCTGCATAATCTGGCTCACCAGGAGTTATGGTTGATGTATGTTTAGCGTAGTCGTTACCAATGTCTGTCGCCTCTTTAATCTTTGAAACGAGGTCTTTGCGTAATTCTCCAAACATCTTTTTAAATTTCTGCGTGTGTTTAGATGGTCTAGTTTTAGCTGTCTTATCTCCAGGTGCTGGAGTGTTGTCATTTTTTGTTGTGTCTTTATCTTTAAAATGGCTAGCTCGTTTGTCTTTAACATCTTTTTTTAATCCACTATAATATTTTTTAGGTTGTGTTCCTTTTTTATCTTTAACGTCTTTGTCTTGAGCAAGTTTATCAGTATGTGCTTTAGAAGCTTCTGATACTGCCTCAAATCCGTAATCAACGTCTAGGTTATATTCCCTCACGTCTACCTCTCTGTCTGCTGATATAGGTACACAATCCCATATCCAAGCTTTGTGTAAATTGTTTTTATTATCTTCTAGTACAATATAATTTGTACCTTTTCTTTTTACGGTACCTTGTACATCTTCTTTTACGTAATCAACTTTATCACCAATGTTAAATATCATTTCTCTAATATATAAATCTCTAATTTGTTGGTGTTCAAAGTCTTTAAATGGTACAACTTCTCTAGTCTCGCCTGTGTATTGA
>MDTB01074938.1_pt1 | contig 10091 bp, 9 predicted proteins | sample 811161 | NCBI WGS metagenome assembly MDTB01 (sample SAMN05326650, study PRJNA326480) | marine metagenome | isolation source: seawater | place: Mediterranean Sea | collected 2009
AAGTCATATAATTTTGCCATCAACATTTAACTCTGGCCCGTTCGTCTAGTGGTTAGGACTCAGGATTTTCATTCCTGCAACAGGGGTTCGATTCCCCTACGGGCTACAGTTTTTAATAATTAAATAGTTCATCGAAATGAATATTCCCTACCACCCCCTATTAATTCATTTTCCAATCGGCTTTATTTTTTCTGCTCTAGTTCTGCAAACCATATATATACTTAAACCTAATTGGGCCTGTAGAATTGGGGGTATTTGGCTAACTGGGTTTGCAGCAATTTTCTCACTACTAGCGTCAATAACCGGTCAAATAGAATATAAAAAAGCTCTATCTATGAATTATTCATCTGAAATCATGAAAACTCTTGAAACCCATCAAACTATGGGTAATATATTTACATGGACAATAATTATTTTTGCTATAGTATGGATAAATTTATTTTTTAGGAAAATGGATGACAGAAGAATTGATGTCTTCGCTCTTGCGGTATTATTATTTTTATCAATAGGAGCAATATTTACTTCTTATTATGGGGGAACCTTAGTCTGGAAATACGGGGTCGGTATCAATGAACCTATCTAAAATCTTTTCCTCTTTTCAAATAAACATAGAATGATTTATATGTATGTGATGAGAATAAACCATATCCACCATTTATATTTGAACCTGGTAAAGTGTATATATTATTTTCTAGTGGATCGCCTTGGAGGTAGTCATAAAAATTAATATCGGTTGCTTGTATTGTGATTAATTGAAGACCGTAGTAATTAAAGTAAAGCCAACTCATTCGAATTGGACCCTTTTCAACTGACCACACAAAGGGATTTTCGCGTGATGGATTGTTATTTGAATCCCTGATGTAAGGACCCTTCCATAGTATATTCACAAAACTTGTATCATATATTAGGTTGATATAAGTAGAGTCACGCTTACCATTCCAGTTATAGTCATAATAATCGTTATCTGTTCCTGGTTCAAGTCCTAAAGTTTCTGTTTCGATACCATAAGTAAGTGTTCTCACCAATTTCGATGATTCATCAATTTCAAAATCCAAAGCGAACATAGGGTAAGAGGCAAAGCTTCCGGTAAAGCACTGTCCGTAATTATACTCTAGGGTATCTACTTTTGAAGATATTGGCTGTCCATTACTGTCAATGTTATCTGTATTTATCGCCTTGACCGGCAATGAGGTGCCATCATTACAAATATAATTTTTCAAGTCTGTTTCTGAATCAATATTTAATGATTTTGGGATGGTTGTTTCAGAGGTAAGAGTTTTATCTTTAACTTGAACTGTAAGCTTATATTTTTCTCCTGTTTTAAAAACTACAGATTCATCGGTCTGATATCTTCCAGGTGCACCTACAACAGGAGATGCAATATAGCTATTTCCGTCACCAATAATTGTAACACTTGCATCGCTTACCCATAATTGATTCGCTTCGATCTTTTCATCTATAGAAGCTGAGCGAGAGACAAAAATAGTGTCATCTATCATTGGCATATTGCCTGAAATATTGCCAAAAACAACGTACTGTTCAACATATGGAGATTCAGAATCATTAAATTCATCGCAACCTGATATTGCTATGTAAACTAAAAAAAATGAAAGATAAAATTTTCTCATTAAAAATTCCATGTTATGCCAATTGTGGGTATTATAGGGAAAAGACTAACAGGCTTCCTCTGGATTCTAGCTTCGTCTTCTTCATCAACATTAGGCTCTCCTTTATCAGGTCTTTTATTACCGTTTTTGTCATGTTTTTTTTGATCCCAATCACCATCATCATCTATACCATTAGAGGTGTCACCTAAAGGGTAAGTATATGTAAAAACGTTCTCTCTGTTATAGGCATTGATTACTTGCATAAAAAGGTCAAATTTTCGCCCTCTAAATTCATAATGACGAACAGCGCCTAAATCAAGTCTATGATAAGAGGGATATCTGCCTCCATTTCGCGTTGCTGGAATTGTGCGGTAATTTTGTTGAGATTCACCAGGAAGGTTTTGTAGGAAATACCCATTTATTGGAGTAAAAGCTTGACCGCTTTGCAGTGTAAATTTGACATTGTACTCCCATTTTGGACTTGCTTGATAATTAGCCAAAAAATTAATCACATGGGATCTGTCCCAATTTGTAAAGTACTCTTTGCCATTCATCAATTTTCTACTAACAGACCAAGAATACCCTGCCCAACCACTTAGTTTTCCTGTTGATTGTTGAACAAATAATTCAGCACCATAAGCATACCCATCTGCTGGTGTAAGTAAATCTAGCAGACTTTCACTATTAACATTTCCATCGGTAGTTGCCCTAGATTCTTCGTAGGTAAGCATATTTGTGATATATTTATAATAACCCTCAATCTGAACTTTTAAACCCCTACCAATAAATTGCTCATAACCTAAAACAGCTTGCGTAGCTCTTGATGGTTCACCTTTTTCATCAACCGCAAACCAACTATCAAGAATCTGGGCACTAAAATCATCTTGAAAAGTTGAAATAAATTGATGGTAGTTGCCTACTGCAAAATTAATAAAACGATTTTCATCGATAATGTATTTTGAACTTAACCTTAAATCGGGATAAACACCGTTACTATGCGATGAAAATGTTATCAACCTAATACCAGGCTCAATAATGAATTTTCTACTGGGTTTCCATTTTATCTTAGAATAAAACGCTGTTTCGAATGGCTTGGTTTGAGAGTCAAATAGTGTCTCATTATTAAACTTTGAATTGTATCTTATATTTAAACTTTTTGCTTGAGCACCAAAAAACACATTAAAATCCTGACTACGGAAATATGCAATATCTCCTGAAACAGTTTGATCCGACAAAGGGTTGAATTCTTTTATTCCAGCATCTCCTCCAAGCCCAAATCGAGTATAAAATTGACTATTTGCAGCAAGAAAGTTTCCTATTATTTTTTCACTGAATACTCGACGATATGCTAAGCTGATTGTTTTGTTACCCCAGTCTGAATCAAGGTCTAAATCTTTAAATTGAAGATCATCTACTCCTCTATAAAAACTGAGAGATATTCTGTCTTTTTCATTTAAGTCAGTAAATATATGGCCTTGTAAATCATAAAAATAATACGGGAGATCAAAATTATCAGTAACATATGGAAGAACTTTATCAAAATACGTTCTTCTTCCAGCAACTAAAAAAGCTCCTCCAGGTATGGGGCCCTCAATTGTTGTTTGTGCGGTTAATAACGAAACACTACTACTTCCTTCTATTTTGTTTCTATTTCCTTCTCGACTTCTGATATCTAAAACAGCTGATAGGCGTCCACCGTATTCCGCATTATATCCTCCTTTTATAAGTTCAGCATCTTTAACTGCATCAACTATAAAATTTGAGAATAAACCTCCTAAATGTGAAGGATTGTAAACTGTTATTCCATCTAATAGGATTAAATTTTGATCTGTATTTCCTCCTCTAATTACTAATCCTGTGCTGAATTCAGATGTTGTTAAAACTCCTGGTAAGGACTGAATGGTTCTGAAAATATCGGGTTCCGCCAGAGAAGGCTGTGATTTTAGTATTCTTGGTGAAAGATTTACTCTACTTGGTTCGATTTTGTTTAGTCTTTCAATTTCTTCAGCTGTGACATCTACTTGCATTAACTGTATTGATTCAGGGTTTAATGATATATTGATATTTTGTGAAGAGATTGTACTAAAGTCAATCAATCGCTCAAATTTTTCATAACCTACATAAGAAACAATGAGCTTAGCCGATTCTATTGAAATATTAGACAATACATAATATCCATTATTGTCAGTTGCCATTCCTTGACCAGTCTCTCTTACGAAAACATTCGCACCGATAAGAGCTTCTCCAGATGTGCTATCCGTAATAAATCCGTACACCTGGTAAGATGGTTCTTGAGAAAAGGCAAGACCGATTAATGCTATAACAGCTAAACTATTTCTTCTGAGTAATTTCACTTAATATTTTCTCCGCATGAGTATTAACATTCATTTTTCTGTAAATTTTTTCTATTTTTCCACTCTCACTAATTATAAATGTTATTCTTTTCGTCCAAAGAGGAGAATTAGCGCCATACTTGACTGCAACTTCTTTTTTTGAATCAGATAACAAATTAAATGGCAAATTCCATTTCTTTTTAAACTTTCTTAAGGATCTTGGAGAATCATAGCTAACTCCAAATACTATAATATTAGATTTTTTATATTTATCGTAAATGTCACGGAACCCGCAAGCTTGGATAGTTCATCCAGGCGTATCCGCTTTAGGAAAATAATATAAAACAACTTTTTGACCTAAATAATCAGACAACTTATGCGAGATTTTATCCTGATCTTTTAGAGAGAAGGCAGGTGCTAAGTCACCCACTTTTAACTCAATATTAGCTTTCCCTGATAAAGAAGAAAAGCTGAAATATGCAATGATGCTAATTGTTAGAAAAAAAATAAATTTCATTAAATAATATTATTTAATAGTTATTAAGATAATTTAAAGTATCGGTGTTGTAGGGAATTTGCTCTATTTGAAATAGTTCAAAATGTTCTTTTGAATCACACACATTGCTTTCCAATAACATAGTTAATTGATCGACAGTAATTGGGAACCATGCAAATCTTTGTAAAAAAAACGCCATAGCTTTAACTGCGATAGCTGGAGCAGGTATCATCCATTTCTTTTTTCCATACGCTGCTGCCATAATTGGAACCAAATCTTTCCAGTGATAAGCCTCTCCACCTAGTTTGTATGTTTTATTTTTAGCTGCATCCATATCAATTGACTTAACAATAAACTCAGCAACATTTTTAATATGTATTGGAGATAAAGCAAATTTACCCGCATTGATAGGAATTAACCCATTGTGGAAACTTGGTGAAGGAATTGGAAGGCTAAGCATATCCTTTTTAAGCTGTGTACAAAATTCAGGTCTACCGTCTCCACGTGGATCTCCAAAGCAGAGTGAAGGTCTAAAAATTGTCCAATCTAAACCGGAGTGCTTTAAATATTCTTCAGCAAGATATTTTGTGCTTTGGTATTTAGTACCATCTAGCCTAGCGCCATTTGCACTAACTAAAATGTAGCGCTTAATATTAAATTCTTTTGCTAAGTCTACTGTTTGCTTAACGCCTTCAAATTGAGTCTCTTGAAAAGTTATTCCTCGATGAGGAAATTCTCTAACTAAACCAATACTATAAATAACTACATCCGAAGATTTAATTACTTTTTTTACTGCTACATTATTAGATAAATCTCCCTCAAATATCTTGCAATTATCTGCTTGAAGTAGTTTTTTGATAGAGCTTTCCCTAACCAAAAGATTTGGTTTGTGTTTGTGGTCCAATAATTCATCTGTAATATATGAACCAACAAATCCAGTTCCCCCAAAAAGTGCAACCTTCATTAATTTTCTTCCTTATTTTTTTCTAGTGCTTCATCATTTGCAAAAATTCTATCAATCACTTCTTTTCGATAATCAAATACTTTTTTAAGATCATTTTTAATCCATAGATAGTGCAGAACTCTTCCAAGAATACCCATTGGTATAGAGTATTTTATAACATCTTTAATTACTACACCATTATTATTCGCCTCAAAAGTGTGCGTATGATGCCAGAAAGAATAGGGGCCTTTTAGTTGCTCGTCAACAAATTTATTGGGGGGGTCATAGGCGGTAATTAAAGTTCTCCATCTTAAAGGGAAAATAAATACTTTTATGGTATAATCAATCAACGCACCTCTTTCCATCTTGATAGGCGATGGAGTTAAAACATTAAAACCCATTTTTGCTGGAGTAATTTTTGATAAGTTTTCGGGTTTTGAGAAAAAATTAAATACTTTTTCAAGTGGAGCATCAACATGATGTGAAGCGCTTAATTCGTAAACTTTCATAGCTTAACTTAAGATACTGTAAAGGAAAATCAAACAGATAATTGAGCGTTATGAGCGTTATTTTTAATATAATTATTAACATTAAATTTTCTTTTACACCCATTGTAATTCATATATCTAACTTTACCAAAAATAGGTCTTTCGAACCAAGGCCTATCGTGAATACCTCCAATACTCCAGGCGATGCCAGTGTACCCATTTGGGTCTCTTCCATCTAATTCATATTTATCATTTAAATCAATTGCAATCTGCAATGCAGTTTCAGGGTTAGGCGTCCATTCTAGTATCTTTTTAGCCCAATACATTCTCATAAAACCATGCATTTTACCTTTATCTACCATCTCATACTGTGCTGCGTTCCACAAATCGTCGTGGGTTTTAGCATTTTCAAATTCACTTGGTGAATATATGTAATCCCTCTCATCTTCTCGGTGCTCATTTAATGTTTTTTTTGCCCAGTCATGAAAACCATTAAAAGAATCGTAGTCATTATTATAATAACAGAAATTTTCAGCAAGCTCTCTCCTTACTATAAGTTGCTCAAGAAATGCATCTCTACCTTCAGATTGCTCCATTTCATTTATTTTAATTGCAATATTCTGAGCTGATATTTGCCCAAAATGAATATATGGACTTAGGTTTGATAAGTTGTCTTTATTTGGATTATTTCTCAATTCTCCAGAAGAATCAAAACGATCATTAATAAAACTTTTTAAAATTTTATTTCCATTTTCTTCACTAGGCACCAACCAATTTATTTCCTGCACTGAAGTATCAACTTTTAAACCACCTAAAAGGGCTTTTGGATCAAAAAACTCGTGAGTACCCTTTTCAATAAATGGATGGGAAATTATCCTTGGAATAGGATGTAAGAATTCTTCAAGTAATAAATGAATTTTTCTTCTTATAGTATGCGCTGCAAATTCTTGTTTGTCACTAAGATACCAGGTTGGGATGATATTGTGAGCATCAACTAACTCAAATGGTATTTTTATTTCCTTCGCTAATCTAGCAACTCTTTTTTTGTATACTCTTAGTGGCGAAAAATCAGTAACTAAATAGCCAGCATTTATTTCAGAAATATATTTTTTAATAGAAGAATTGATACTTCCTCTTCTTAAATGAAAGGGAATTTCATGCTTTTTTAAATCTTTGATAGTATCAACCAAGCCTTCAAGCATAAAACCATATTGGCGGACATTTGCATTGCTAAAATTTCCATTGAGAGAGTAAAATATTGTTAAAGGTGCTTTAAATTTTATAGCAAGATTTTGCGCATGAACTAAAGCCCAATTATCATTACACCTTCTATCGCGTTGCATCCAATAAACAACTCCACCACTAGCATAATTTAAATTATTGAGTTGTTTGATACGTCGAGTATCTAGTTCACGCATGCTATAAGCGTTTATATAAGTTTTTTTAAATCGTTATAAGTTAGGAACGAGTTATCAATTTTACTCTTAATGTCATCTAATAAGAAAAGTCCTTCTCCACCAAATAGTATATCTATTTTGAGCTTATTAGCTACTTTGATACTGTCATATATCTGATTAACGGTTTTGGATACATTATCTTCAACAACAGCATTGCAGCACTGTAGATTGCATAAATAAAATAGAACTATATTTATTTTTCGTTTCAAAATAATACTGCTGAGCTCACCAAGCTCGGCATGTGACCCAGAATTGAATACATTGTATCCATTATGACGCATTAAAACTTCAGACATTACAACACCAATATCTGGCAAATTATCCTCAAAATTAATACACAGGGCATTCTTACCGTTAAAATTGCCATTTGGCTTATCTCTATTTAATCCATCAACGGATCTAGTTATTATTTTGCGTGAGAGGTAGGCATCGGTATGTGCAATTTTATTATTTTTTAGTTTATCCTCAACAATGTTCCCAGCTATGTCTACAACAAAGTCAAATAAATCTGCTACAGGAGTGCCGTTCATATACAAACCATTAATAATTGTATCAACAATTGACTCATCAGCTTTTAGGCTTGCATCGGCCAAATCAAGGGCAAGCTGTTTATAATTTTGTTGATTAATGAGACCATAAATCTTTTTGTGGTCTTTAGTTTCAAGACTTAGACTGTCACTTTTTGTGCTATTTGAGTTGGTCTTATAGTAATTTCGAATGTGTTGCATTGTGAACTTACGATGACCACCAGCAGTCTTTTCACATCCCAACTTACCATTGTCAGTCCAGCGCTTTAGCGTAGATATATTGATTCCTAAAATCCCTGAAACTTCTTTAGAGTTTAAATATTTCATAATCGAAAATTATTTATTTTTTTATAAAAAAACAATAAAAAAGAGCGTTATGAGCTTTTATAAGTCAATATTATCTACAATTTTATTGTATTGCAATTTTTGTTCATCGCTTTTTTTATCATAAAGACTTGTCATCATGCTCATTCTTGGATTTTTTTGAAAAAACGATTTATAGTCTCTAATGAAATTCCAATACAAAGCATCCCATTTTAAACTCCATTCACCCTTTTTGTAATTGCTCATCTTCATTATATAATTACTTCCACTGATGTAAGGTTTTGTTGACATCAATCCTCCATCAGCAAATTGACTCATTCCGTAAACATTTGGTACCATCACCCAATCATAAGAATCAATAAATAATTCCATAAACCATCTATATACTTCATCTGGATCATACCTAAGTAAGCACATAATATTTCCTAAAATCATCAACCTTTCAATATGATGACTATAAGCATATTTCATAATGTTTTTTATAGTATCATCAACGGGATCAATTCCAGTATTGCCTGAGTAAAATTCTTCTGGAATTTTTTTAGTAAAATTCCAATAATTTGCTGTTCTTTGCTGCGCTCCTTTTACCTGATATATTCCCCTTATAAACTCTCTCCATCCAATAATTTGCCTAATAAAACCCTCGAGAGAGTTTATCGGTATTGAGTGTTCGTCAGCAAATTCAAGGCTAGTTGTTACAACTTCATTTGGAGTTAATAATCCAATATTCATTGCTGGAGATAAAACACTATGGAAAATAAATCTGTGTTCTTTAGAGATTGCATCTTCATATGCTCCAAAATCTGAAAATCTTTTTTCTAAGAAGAAATTTAGAGCATTTTGTGCCTGAATTCTAGTTACTGGGTAGTTAAAGGATTCTGCGCTGCCGTAATTCAAATTGTAATTAGTATTAGTGTATTCAATAGAATTCTTTAAATCAAAATTTTTGTAGGTATTTTTAATTGTAGAAGGGATAGCGATATTCTTGGGAAGTTTTTTTCTATTTTCTTCATCATAACTCCACTTACCTCCAAAGGGTTTTCCTTCATAATCTACAAGAATATTTAACCTTTTTCTTTCTTTCTTATAAAAAGATGAAAGAAAGAATTTTTTTTTATTCAAAAAATATTCATTTATTTCATCTTTAGTATTGATGAAACCGGGAGTATCATAAACATGAGATTTAATTTTTAATTTTTGAAATGCTGCTTTTAATCTTTTTTCAATAATGAAATCATGAGGATCTAAATAATGAACCTCGCTTATTTTATTAGATTTAAAATAAGTCTCGTAGAAGCCTTCAGACTTGATTATGTTACTTTCTAGTATCTTTACATTATAACCATAGCCCTTTAGATCGTTGGCAAAACACTCAATGCTCAGATTATGAAGCATAATTTTTTGTTTGTGAAAGAGCATAGGGTATTTATCGTCATTAAAAAAAAGGGGATCTTTTGAAATAATAACAATTCTCGATTTAGACAAAATTGGATTGGGATAGAATAGTTGATGGGGAAGGATTAATGAGATTTGCATTATTATCTTTTTGAGCTACATCTTTTGCTACAATATTTAACCTCTAGCCAAACTTTCTTCCATTTCTTTCTCCAGCTAAATGACCGATTACAAACTACACAAATTTTTTGTGGAAGATTTTTTATATTTTAGGCTTTGGTTGCAGAGAGGCCACCGTCTACAATAAATGTTTGTCCGGTAATCCAATTATTTGATGGGTTTAGCAGGAAGCGTATCATTTGAGAGATGTCTTTAGTTGTACCGATACGTCCAGTAGGGTGCATTTTTTCGCTTATTTGCAAAGCTGCAGGGTTATTAACTATTCGACTAGAAAGAGGGGTATCAACTAAACCGGGGGCAACAGCATTAAATCTAAGGGATTTTTTTGCATATGTTTGCGA
>MDTB01242965.1_pt1 | contig 10091 bp, 7 predicted proteins | sample 811161 | NCBI WGS metagenome assembly MDTB01 (sample SAMN05326650, study PRJNA326480) | marine metagenome | isolation source: seawater | place: Mediterranean Sea | collected 2009
ATCGACGGGCGTGTAAAGAGATGTGGAGTTTGTCCAGTTGGAACGAGGTAACGGCCAGTTTTTAAATGCAAACAAAAGAGCATTAGGGTTTGCTGACCTAACAGTTGGTATGCCTGCATTGAGATTAGCGGCGTAATAACCAATGATCTCAGGGGTTTGGCCCACCTTGCAACAGAACGGGCCTTATATTATGTGGAAATTATTTGCAATAATCTGTATACTGACCAATGGTGAACTCCAATGCACCAACTATGATGATAGTGACAAGCAAGTATTCAGGTCTTTACAGGAATGTGACCAACAGGCTTCATTTAGATTCTACGGCATGGCAGAAGTTTTTGATGCATACGGTATCCCATATGACTCCATGGAAGTAGGCTGTATAGATGCTGAGGAGTCCTAGTCCTTTATAGCGTACCAAACTTCTTTGCCGGTGACCTTGTAGTCAGTTCCGAACACTTCTTGCACAGATTTACAGACAGGTGTCCAGTTGTGGTCATCTCCCATAGAGTAACCACCACGCTTCAGTTTGGGCCAATAGGCTTTTATCTCGTTCATTACAAAAGGATAAGAGTGATCTGAATCGTGGAAGATGAAATCCATAGAACCGTCCGGTATTTTGTCTAGCACATCCAATGACCTGCCCTTGATGATTTGTATCCTGTCACCCCACTGCTCAGCGTCCTCCCTGAAACTTTTTTCATTTGCACTGTGATTCCATGCCTGCCCCTCGTGTTTGAATTCTTGTAACTCCACCAGCTTACCGTTCTTGAACACCGGCTTCTTGTTGTATTGCCAATCATACTCAGGATTGTCCTCCTGCACCTCCCACGCATCTACACACGTCATATTCAGCGTGGTATTCTTCATGAGCCAGAAGGTAGTGACCCCAACCCAAACTCCCAGCTCGAGTCCCTGTGTCCACTTGTTGTCCTTTGCAAACTTTTCTATAACCCTATATCTGTCCATTCGACCTTGATTCCTTTACCTTTACCCCTTGTGCCCTTTTCATGATATACCAAACATTGGTTGTGCATGGCTTTGTCGATCTCTGATTTTACATCATCATGCCGTATCCATTGCCTGTGTGGCAACCTGTTCCACGAGAACTTTTTGAACACTTCCTTTATAACCAATTGGTCAACTCCTATTGTGTCTGTGTTCATGATTAACTCCTTCATCCGACCAGCGGCTTTCTTTGCATGACTCCTACGTCTGTGATGAAAATTACAGAACGTTGCCATCAGCCTGTTGTTATATTCAGTGAAGGCCATGTCGGAACTTAATGTTTGTTTCTGTGAATCGTTTGGAGTCCTCAGTGTATATGAATCAACATCGGCAACTATGACCGATTGATCTTCGAGCATTTTGTAGCCCAGCAGTATGAATCTCTGTGCTTGGCAGTAGGTCTCGTACGAATATTGAAACTTCAATACTGATTTATCTGTATTGCAATAAGTGTATGTAACAGGCAATCTGTCCAATCTATATCTGTCATCCTGTGTGGGATCAATGATGTGTACGTGTATTGGCAGTGACCAGTGTTCAGAATAAGTTTTAAAGAATCTGGGAAAGTACTGATCAAAATATTTTGTGTCACATGAGGTCAGTATGAATCTTTTATGAGAGGGCCAGTCGCCTATTACCTGTTCAAACATTAGCTCGGAGTGTTTGCAGACTGGTTAAGGTCCAGTTCTTTTTGTATCTCATCACGGTCATGCTGGTTCATGTTCCTTAGGAGTGTTCCGCTTAGACTGGACAGTGTCCTGTTGGCAGTGGTGATGCCCAGTTGTTTACAACTTTCTGTAATCTGTCTTTCAATGCTAAATCTATCAAAGCCGGCGGTGTTGATCCTTGCATCTCTCCTGGCTTTGCCTGCCACAGCATCGAAGTCGCTTGAATCTGTGACATCTGGCAATCCGCTGTCAGCCAACACTCGTTCAATCACGCTCTCTTTATCGGAAGGTGTGTCCGTTTCATATAGTGCGTTAAGGTTGTCCTCGTTGGTCTTGTATTCCTCAAAGTAGGTCTGCCAGTTCTTGTTCTGTGCTACCTTGGCCAGTAATTTCCTCAACGTTGGTTCAGTGGCCATTGATGTAAATGCCAGGTTGTTTGACAATGACTCGATATATGTCCTCAGGCCGGTGATGTTGCTGTTTTCTAAAGCCAACTGGACGTTGATCTTCTCCCTCTGTTCGATCAGGTTGTTCTTGTGTGTAAGCAAAGGTTCCGCCGCCAGTGCGTTGTTGAGATTTGTATGTGCTGTGGCCACTGCTGTGGCGAATGCGTCTAGCGTTTGTTGGAAGTCTGTTGAGTCCGCTTCCACACTGTTGATGAATGCTTTCAAGTTGTCGTATGCCGTTTCCAGTGCCGTCTCTGTGGCTAGATCCGCTGTCACTATGAAATTAATAGATTCCAGCAACGATGTGAACACAGGTGCCGAACTGTCTTCTGTATCAACGAAGATATTATTCAATATGCCGAGGTGATCGTCGACTGATCTCTTTTTATCTGATGCTGGCACACCGTAAAGTGTTGGGATGGTGACTTGAAGTCCTTGCACAGATCCTAAGATTTCTACGAAAGTGGATTGCCCGTCAGGGCCAGATGTTATGTCAGGATTTCCTGGAATGATGGAGCCGTCAAGGATGGTCGAAGTGTGCCGGATCAAATCGCCCAGAGTCCTCCCTATATTCAAGTGTGTGACGTTATTGATATCATCTTTTAAATCATTCTTCTGCGACGTTGTTAGCACTGCGTTACTGGCTATCACCGAGTCCAATTCAAAACTTTTTGTCACCCATCCAACTTTCAACGTGTTGATTGCGTTCTCCAATGCCTGGTTAGAGAAGTTTGGTTCATTGTCTGCCAGTGATGATAATCCTTTATTGACGGGCATATGCTATCCTGCGAAAACGTTTGGTGATCCCATTGCCATAGCTCCAAAGTCTGCTGAATCTCCTGATCTGGCCACTGGCCTGCCCTCTGCGAAAACGGTGGTGGATCCTGTGTTGATTACAGCAGGATGTCCAACACATCTGAGTGGACAGCACACCGGGATTGTGTGAGGTAGCAATGGGTCAGCGGGCCTTAGCACCGCAATTCCATTTGCCTTCACAGAAGATTGTGTCGCTTTACATCCTATGGCCGTTGTACAGCCATGTCCTGTCTTGGCTAGGTCTATTACGTCTCTTGATATTGCTGGCATACAACTATTTATGGATGCCAAAAACGGGCACTATTTCTTGTCTTTGAGGTGTATGGCTTCTGGTATCAAGCGTGGTTTTTCAGTCCATCCAACAACGGGAGCCAATACTAGGAAATATAGGAACCAATATGCTGTTCCTATCCTACCCAAAAGAATCCAAAGCCCTTCTGCCGGCATGGCACCTACGTACATTAGCAAGAAGAAGTCCCCTACTAGGAACCATGTGAACTGTTTCCATATGGGTCTGTAGATTGAAGATCTTATTTTGGATGTGTCCAACCATGGCAATAAGCCCATGACACCAATAGCTGACACCATTGCAATTACACCACCCAGTTTGTCTGGTATTGCCCTCAAGACTGCGTACCAAGGCAAGAAGTACCATTCAGGTACAATGTGTGCCGGAGTCACCAACGGGTTGGCTTCTATGTAGTTGTCTGGGTGTCCGAGTATGTTAGGAAAGTTAAACAAGAAAAACATGAAAATTAAAATAAAGACAAGGAAAGCATACATGTCTTTGATTGTAATGTACGGATGGAATGATACTGTATCTCTGGTATCCTTTGGCTCAACACCTGTTGGATTGTTGGAGCCTGTCATGTGTAGAGCAATAACATGGAACACAACCACTGCAACAATTATGAATGCAATAAGCCAGTGTAGTACGAAAGCTCTGTTTAGAAATGCATCGCCAACTGCATAGTCGCCCCATAACAAGGTCACAATAGAATCTCCTACCAAAGGTATGGCGCCAAACAGGCTGGTTATCACCGTGGCACCCCAATAGCTCATTTGCCCCCATGGCAGAACATATCCTAGGAAAGCAGTGGCCACCATTAAAAAATAAATTATTATTCCGAATATCCACATCAGCTGTCTTGGTTCTTTGTATGATCCAAAGTATAATCCGCGGAACATGTGTATGTACACTGCGATGAAAAAGAATGATGCCAGGTTCATGTGAGCATATCGCAACAACCATCCGCCGTTGACATCTCTCATGATGTGTTCCACACTGCTGAAGGCCTCTGCGACACTTGGTTTGTAATGCATTCCAAGAACAAGTCCGGTAGCAATTAAACCTAGCAAAGTAAATGTAAGTATGCCTCCAAAACTCCAAAAATAGTTTAAATTTTTTGGCACCTGGAAGTCCAAGTACTCATGTTTGAACATTCTAAAGATAGGCAATCTGTTGTCCAGCCACCCAAGGACTCCTGTGAAAGGAGAGGTGTTGTCTTTTACCTTATTGGTATGAACAGGTTTGTAATCCTTATTATCCATATGCGTTTATAATTAAAGTTTAAATTTGCTAAACTGGCCTTTTTTAACGTCTTGCTTGATACCACCAACAATGTATGACTCAACTTCTGTTTCTTGCGGTGCTACCTGCATACCTTTACTTGACAGCCAGTGTTGTGTCCATGGTAATGGATTCTGTGTTGCTGACACATCATATAGTGGGTCATATCCAAGTGCTCTTAATCTTTTGTTGGCAATAAATTCAACGTACTTGCCAAGTAATTTTTCATTTAGTCCTATGATGGATCCGTCCTTGAACAAATATCTTGCCCATGCTTTCTCTTCTTCAACACAGTCTTTGAACATCTGGATAACTGTTTTTTCAGTGCCCTTGATCGCTTTTGTCATTTCAGGGTCATCACCCTTGTGCCATGCTTTTAATACGTGTGTTGATAGGTTCAAGTGTGTCGCCTCGTCTCTCGCGATCAAAGATAATATTTTCGCTGAACCTTCCATAAGTTTAAGTTCACCAAATGCGAATGTACAAGCGAATGATACATAGAATCTCAATCCTTCTAGCAAGTTCACAGTGTTCATTGCAAGATATAATTGTTTTTTCAGTGCCAACATGTCGACTTTTTTACCTACCGCATGTTCAAGTGCCATGTTTCCAAACTTATCATATTCTCCTGTAACACTTTTTGCTCTTTTCAATATTTCTTTGTCATTTACGATTGTGTTAAACACTTCCGTTGGATCTGGATAAATGTTCTTCATAATGTGCGTGTATGATCTTGAGTGTATAGTTTCAAAGAAGTCCCAAGTCACAATGCAACCTTCCAGTTCTGGATTGGACACATAAGGCAGGAACATCAAACTTGGACCTCTACCTTGCACACTGTCCAAAAGAGTTTGATATTTTAAATTACTTGTGAATATGTGCTTCTGCTCTGGTCTGAAGTTCTGGAAGTCCGCTCTGTCCTTCTGCAATGACACTTCTTCTGGTCTCCAAAAGTATCCGATCATAGTTTGGTTCAGTTTGTCGAACTGTGGATACTTAAACTCGTCATATCTCTGCACTCCACCGTCCTCACCAAAGAACATAGGCTGTTTAGTAAAGTCAATATCTCTCTGGTTAAAAACTGTTTTTGTCATAATAATTTATAATGTTAGATTGTGCAGGCTTCACACTCACCATCTTCGCCCGCGGATGTACTTATCTGATCATGGCCATTTACGGCGTCTTCAGGTTCAAGTATCACATCTTCTCCATCATCCTCTTGCTGTGCGGAAATACCCGCTGGTTGTACGTCTTCCTCTTCTCCCTTGAAATCATAGGTGTTCTGATAATAACTTGTTTTCCATCCATACTTGTAAGCCGTCAGCATGTCTTGAGCCATGGCTGATAAAGGAACTTCATTATTTTCAAACTGCAATGGATTGTAACTCCAGTTTCCTGATATGGCCTGATCAAAGTATTTCTGCATCATTGCAACCACGTTAATGTATCCTTCATTGCTAGGCATATCCCATAGTAATGTGTAGTCATTTTTTAATTTAGGGAAACCAGGTGCGATCTGTTTCAATGGACCTTTTTTACTTTTCTTGATTGACATCAATGCTCTAGGTGGTTCAATGCCGTTTGTTTCATTACTAACAACGGAAGAACTTTCTGATGGCATTTGTGCTGATAGTGTGCTGTGTCTTAATCCGTATTTGGCGATATCTTTTCTTAAACTTTCCCAAGCCATTCTTTGTTTGTGCGGAACTATTTCGTCGACTTCTTTTTTGTAGTGGTCGATTGGTAGTAAGCCATCTGCATATTTTGTTCTCTCGAAACCTTCACACTTACCTTTTTCCATTGCTATGTCACAACTTGACCTTAGTAGATGATATTGGAATGCTTCTGTTAGTCTGTCAACAAGTGTCCATGCTTCAGGATCAGAATACTTAACACCATTCTTGGCCAGGTAATGTGCTAGTCCAATATAGCCTATACCTAGGCTTCTTCTTTTCTTTGTGCTGACTTCGGCGGCCCTCACTGGGTAATCTTGATAGTCTATGATTTGCTCAAGTGCTCTCACACTGAGGTCACAAACATTTTCTAATTCTCCTAGATCATTCAATGCACCAACATTTACTGCGGAAAGGATACAAAGTGCTATCTCTCCTTCTGCATCATCGATGTGTTGAATTGGAGTTGTAGGAAGTGTTATCTCTTGACAAAGGTTACTCATTGACACTTTGTCTTTGAAAGAACTGTGTGAATTACAGTGGTCTAAATTCATTATATAGATCCTACCTGTCTCAGCTCTTTCTTTTAAAAGATCAAAGAACAAGTCTTGTGCCGGTACTGTTTTCTTTGGAATTGTTTTATCCGCTTCGTATTTCAAATAAAGATCGTCAAAGTCTTCTGTACCGAATGCTTCATAAAGTCCTGGAGCCATGTGTGGAGAGATTAGAGTGATATCTTCTTCGTTCATGAATCTCTCATAGAACATTTTAGATATTTGTATAGAATAATCCATACGTCTCACTCTGTTGTCTTCTGTGCCTTTATTATTTTTAAGTACAAGTATGTCTTCAATTTCTGGGTGCCATATAGGAAAGTGTACAGTTGCGTTTCCACCACGCACACCATTCTGTGTACAACATCTCACAGTTGATTCGAATTTTTTTAGGAATGGAATGACTCCTGTGTGTTGAACCTCTCCTCCTCTGATTTTAGAATTTATGCCTCTGATACGTCCTGCATTGATTCCTATACCTGCCCTTCTGGCAACGTATAGACCTATCGCCATATCACTTGAAAAGATACTTGGCAATGTGTCATCACTGTCCACTAGGACGCAAGAAGCAAACTGTCTGATAGGTGTTCTCACTCCTGCCATGACAGGAGTTGGAATGTTTATTTTGTGTTGTGATATTGCGTCATAGTATTTTTTTACGTATGACATTCTTGTTTTTGTTGGATAGTCGGCAAACAAAGTTGCCGCAATCATCATGTACATGTCTTGTGGAGTTTCATATATCTGTCCCGAGCTTCTGTCCTGTACAAGATACTTGTCGCATATCTGTCTTAACCCTGCATATGTGAATTTTAAATCTCTGTCTCTCTTAATCCATGTGTTAAATTTTTTAATTTCTGTTTTTGAATACTTGTCTAGGATGCCTTTATCATACACTCCTAGTCTGATGTTTCTTAATATTAATTTTAACAATGGAATATATTCGTATTGTCCATGTGCTTCTTTTCTAACGTCATAGGATAGGAGCCTTGCCGCGGCATACTGATAGTTCGGATAATCTAAACTTATAAGATCGTTGGCTGAACGAACCAAAACATTTTGGATGTCCTTGGTAGTCATGCCGTCATAGAACTGAATGTTTGCATTCATTTCAATTTGAGAAGAACTGACACCAGTTAATCCTTCGCAGGCTTCTTCAACGACGAAATGAATCTTATTGATATCAAGCGGCTCTAGCCTACCATCTCTTTTTTGAACTTTGATCGTACTAGAGTTGGTGTTCGGCATTAAGTTTTTATAATTTTTATTTTTGATTTTTGTTTTTGTTGTATCCATATTTATCTAAATCCGTGTTTATAACTTTTTTTGTCTCTTTATGTCACCTGTCGTTTGACTAAAATTACTGCGTCGTTATGTAATTTTATAATGTACTAATATTATGACAAAAAAAGTTTTTTGTCTATAAGATAATTGATTTTATGCTAGGATGGTTGTTTGGTAATCTATTATTGCCGCCGTACCTGTACTGGTAGTTGTAAACCTAAATGAAACTGTTTCACTGCCTGCAGTTGAATCTTTATTGTCCAGTGTGGCTGTCAATGTGACACCAGCGGTAGCACCGCTTTCTGTGAATGTGTCATCGAAACTAATACCATTCGTTGATGCACTTATTATGAATTCACCTGTTCTATCAAGAGTACCTCTTGTAATTTTATACTTAATTGATATTCCTTTACTTGCAAGTGCTGGAAATTCGTTTATCGTAGTGGCCGACGATGTGTTGTCAGGTAAAGTCTGTGATTTAATTAATTTGGTTGTGACACCTATACCTTGTACTTCCGGTGCCGCGTTTGTACTACCATCCGATCTTCTCGCATCGGTCCTCTCAAAAAAGTCTTGGACAGATGAACACTCATCATTGTCGAATTGAATAATTGGTACTTCTCTGATCGAGCCAACACCTTCGAAGTTGTTAGCAACAGTCTTAGCGTAAAAGTTGGCGTGTGAAACTATATGTCTTGGTCCGGCATCATCTGTTGTACCTGTCGCCGGCGCTACTAAAATTGCCTGCTGTCCTATGTCACTCCAACTTGAACTGGTAAATTGGACATCTCGTGGTCCATCATCAAGTCCTGTTGTACTACCGTCCATCTCTGCACCAATGAGTGCTCCATAGAATGCTGTTTTGAAATCACAGGCATGGAATTTGATGTTAGTGCAATTAAAACTTAAATCAACTAGCCTTGCAAATTTTGTGAATTGGCATTGGTTGAATACAATGTTGGATGTCGAAAATGTTGCTGTTGAATTAGTTACAGTCACGCCTTTGGATGTAGAGGCATCAGTTCCTCCAGAAGCAAATGTTCCTTGGAATTTGACATTATTAAAATATGCGTTAGTAACCCTGTCTAATGAAACACCTCCGTAGGCTACAGATTGTCTTAAAGTCATGTTTGTTATCTGTATCTGAGTTGGTGTTGTAGCACTGGAGTTTCCTATGTTTGATCCAACGTTGCCTTCGTCATCTTGCATCACAATTACAGCATTGTTTCCTGAATTCTTGATTATCGTTTTGTCTGGACCTTCACCCACTAGGTGAGCGAATGGTGGAATTTTGAGTGCCGAACTAATTTTGTATGTGCCTGCTGGGAAAAATAATACTCTCCTTGCCCTAGTATCGTCTTTGTCCGTGTCAATGTACAGCTCGTCGATTGCATTTTGTATCGCAGTAAGGTCTGATGTAGAGTCATCACCCTTTGCACCAAAATCTCTGACAGAAACATATTCGTCTAATCTGTTTTGTAAGGTCCTCTGTTGAGATGTTGTGATGGGCGTTGAATCACCTAGGTAGCCTTTGTAGGTGTAACTGAGAGCAGTTGTAAATGCTGAACTTCCTTCAGTTACAATTTCAGTGTTTCCCACAGCCGGTGCACCATCGGACACGGTTCCATTACCTATGAACAATCTCTGTTCATCGATTACCCAACCTAGTTCTCCCGCCGCTAATTGTGGCAGATCCGTACGTTTTCCACGTCTGTGCTGTATTCTTGATATCTGTACTATCGGCATATGTTGTTATTTATGTCCAGGAAGGATTGAACGTTTTAACGAAATCTGTGCCTCTTACATCGTCAAGCATTGTGAAATATTGCTTGAACCTTGTGTGTAAATTTTTATCAAATTCATAGTTTTTCAACCAATTATGTACCACTTTAACCTTGGGCGTGTTGATTGTTGATAACCATCTTTTGAATTTTTCTACGTCTAGTTTGTTGGCACTACACAAGGTAAGATGTCCAGAACCATCAACTGATCCTTTATATATTTCACCTATTTCTAGTTCAATATCATTGGCTATGCAATATTCATATACTTGTTTGAAAGTAAACAAGGAA
>MDTB01140554.1_pt1 | contig 10090 bp, 9 predicted proteins | sample 811161 | NCBI WGS metagenome assembly MDTB01 (sample SAMN05326650, study PRJNA326480) | marine metagenome | isolation source: seawater | place: Mediterranean Sea | collected 2009
TACAACAATACATTTTCTTTTGTAAGTTTTTAATGTCTCTAAAATATTCATTGTGCCAATTGAATTTGTTAAGAAAGTATCAGAAGGATTATCATATGATGTCTTAACTAAAGATTGTGCTGCAAGATGAAATATAAAATCTGGCTTAAAATTATTTATCGCTTTTTTAACTTTGTTAAAATTTTGTATATTTAAAAAGCTATTTTTTAAATTTTTATTTTTTTTTATTGTTTTAAAATTATTTGGATATTTTAATACTTTGTCAGATATTCCCAATATATTTGCATTATATTTTAGTAAAAATAGAGTTAACCAAGATCCTTTGAAACCAGTATGACCAGTTATTAAAATTTTTTTTTTTTTAAAAATTTTTTCTAAATCCATATTTAAATATTTATTAAGGACTTTTGTTTTTAAAAATTTTCTGAAACCAATGAGCTAATATATGGTTTATTATTAATTGAATATCCTCAACTGGTCCATATTCTCCTTTTTTTGATTTTATATGAATGTAATCATCTGAAATTTTTCTTAAGGCTCCACCGTCAAAACCTGCAATTCCAAAAACATAACCCTTATTTTTTTTTATCCATTTAACTGTTTTAATAAGATTTTTTGAGTTTCCAGAAGCAGATAAAATAATAACCAAATCGCCTTTATTAAAGTGAATTTTTAATTGACCTAAAAAAACATTATCGTATCCAACATCATTTGAAATTGCTGTTAAAACAGATGTATTATCGTTTAAACTAACTATCTTGAAGGAGTTTTTTAAGCCAGTTTTTTTTAATACATCAAAAGCTAGATCGTTAGCCATTGAAGAAGCATTTGCGGCTGAACCGCCATTGCCAAAAACGAAAATATTTCCTCTTTTTAACCTCGTTTCCAATAATTTGTTTTCTAGATTATAAATTTTTTTTTTGTCAATAGATTTGAATATTTCAGATAATCTTTCAAAATACATTTTTGAAAATGCTATGACATTTTTTGATCTTAAGGATAATTTTTTAATATCGTTCATTATTATAATATGCTTTTATCATTTTTATAAATTAGATCTATCATTTTCATAACTTCCAAAGCATCATTAAAATTTCCTATTTTAACTTTTAAATTATTTTTTATAATTTTAGAAAATTCATCTACTTCATCTTTCCAAGAGTTATCTTTGTCAAAAGAATATCTGATTTCCTTATTATCTATTAGTTTATACTTGTTTTTATTCATTTTTATGCTGATATTCTCGCGTCCATATGTTTTAGATCCGGACAAAATACCATTACAAACTATTGAACCTTTTTCTAGAGATATCTCTAACCTAAATTTATGTTCCCATTGAAGTGCTGTCGAATGTATTGAAGCAAGAATGTTTGTGCTTGTTTTCATAATTGCAAAAACATCATCCTCAACGTTATAATTCCAAAATTTGTTAGACACAAAAGATTTAAATTTTGTAAACTTACCACAAAATAATTTCATTATATCCAACATGTGAATTCCTTGATCTGTCAAAATACCACCACCTGCAAATTGCTTTTTAGATCTCCAATCACTCTTTGTATAAGTTAAAATTTTACTTTTTCCATAAAGGCCTCTTATATTCAAAATTTTACCTAACTTTTTTGAGTCAATATATTTTTTTGCAAGTTTAATTGAGCCATGATAACGATGATTAAATCCATATTTTAGTTTAATACTTGGTTTTAAATATTTTTTTACTCTTAGTAATTCTTTATAGTTTTTTGCTGGTGGTTTTTCACAAAAAACATGAATATTTTTTTTTAAAGCAACTATTGTAATTTTTGAAGATAAATAATTTGGTAAGGTTATGAATACAGCATCCAATTTTTTTTGTTTAAATATATCCTTAAAATTTTTAAAATAATTAACATTATTACGTGTAAAATTTTTTTTAAATCTTATGTCACTTGCGGCAATCAGTTTATATTCTTTATTTTTATCAATAAAAATTTTCCTTTTTTTACCAACAACACCCAATCCAATTATTGCAACATTTATAGTCATTTTATAATAAATAACTCTTATTTGGGTTTCTTAGACCATAATTTAAAATATTTTGAGTATTTTTTTTATTAAATACAAAATTTTTTTTATTTGTAAAATAATCTATAGCTTTGTCTACTTGATTTGATTCATTACAAACTTTGTAAAATTTTTTTGGAATACGTAAATTTTTAAAATTGTATTCGTCAAAATAATTATTAAATGGAAATATAATAAAACAATTTGATAAAATTGCTTGAATTATTGAGCTTGAAGATCCAGAAGAAATAACAATTTTAAATTTTTTTATAATATTCAAATAATCTCCTTTAATAATTTTTAAATTTTTAGGAATATTTTTAATTTTTAATTGCTTGATATTTAATAGAGGGTGCTCTTTTATATAAATTATTTTCCCTGATTTACAAAATTTTGTTTTTATAATACTTTCTAAAAGCAATCTTGAGTTTTCAATATCCAAATTTAGGACAACGATTATTATATTTTTTTTTTCAGAATTATTTATTTTTTTTATTCTTTGAAATCTTAAATTAATATCTTCTTCGACATGTAATTTTCTGCATAATTCTTTGCGTGATTTAATCAAGGCAGGTCCAACACATAATATCTTCTTTGGAATAACTTTATATTTGTACTCTGCAGGTGAAGGATCTATATACAACCACTCCTTTTCAACAAAAAAACCCTGATAACCATATGTTTTAATTTTAGGAAAAAAACTAGATAAACCAAAATTATATCCCTTATCTACATTCGAATTTTCAAACCAATTTATAAACTTATTAATTTTTATTTTTTTTTCTTTTAACTTTTTAATAAAGAGGTAATTTTGAATTCCTAGTAAAATTGCATTTATATTTTTAAAATTATAAAATTCTTTCTTAATAAAAGAATAAATATTAATATTATTAAATTTGTATTTATTCAAAATTAATTTTTTGATTCTAAATAAATAAGTAAATGAGTATATTAAATCAAGCAAGGATAAATAGTGATACTTTAAAATATATTTTTTACTATCCATTCTTTTTATACAATCAATGGTATCCGCAAATTTTAGATTAACAAATGTGGGAGTATAGATATATCGTTTATTATCAAAAAAATTATTATAATATCTGTCAGATTTTAAATTTTTACTTGTTATGAATTTATCGACAATATTTAATTTTTCTCTGATTATTTTTTTTTTTTTAAAAAATTTAATATAAAAAAAAATAGATAAATGATTAATAATAATTTTTATATAGTGAATATATGTAAATTTTTTTTTTTCCTTAGTCTCGATTTTTCCTTTAAAAAAGAAACTTATTTTCTCTTTAATATTTTTATTTTCTAAGATGATTTTATCTACCTTTTTTTTTCTACACAATTCTTTTAGAGAATAGTACAAGCATATTTGATGAAATAGACTTGAGTTCAAGTTTCTTTCAGCAACGCTGGACACCCACCAATCAATATTTGTAGATAATTTATTTGAAATACTATCAATGAATATTGAAAACTTTTTTCTTAATTTGAATTTATTTTTAAAATAAATTTTTTTTAAATCATCATCGTAATTGGAAAATGACAATGTGGTATCAATTATTAACATCTTTATTTTTTGAATAATTTCTTTACCATTTTTAAGTCCTTTATCGTGTCAATTGCGATCATTTTTCTGTAAGGGTATTCTACTTCATACATGTCACCAGTAGTTTCACATATTCTATTCGTATCACAAGACTCTATTTTTTCTAAGAAAGTTTCTTTTGTATTTTTAAATTTTAGCAATGATTTTATCCTAAATGCATAAATACCTATTATTTTTTTTGCAATCCCTTTCTTAAATTTTTTCATATATGGTAAACTTGCTCTTGATCCTATTAAAATCTTTTTTTGATTGTTTGAAATTAATTTTACAACATTCTCGTCAACATACTCTGAGTACTCATTAATTTTCATTGAAAGTATTGTGGAATTACAATTTATATCCTTAAATGGTTTTACAAGTCGTTTTATCATGTCAGCAGTTACCATTACCTCGTCTCCTTGAATACATACCACAATGTCATTTTTTTTAATTTTTTTGGTTTTTGATACAGCTTCACATACTCTATCCAAACATCTTTTATGGTTTTTAGAAGTTATTATATATGGAATATTTTTATCTTTTAAAAAATCCTTTATCTCTTTGTCACAAATTGCAACGGAAAGTTGCTCCCAACCTGAATATTTTAATGATCTAAAATAAACTTCTTCGGTAACAGTTTTTTTTTTTATTTTTATTAATGCTTTACCTGGTAATCTAGTTGATCCCATTCTAGTTGGAATAAAACCGAAAATCCGCATTTTTAAATACTTAAATTATTAATACTGTTTTCAAGAGATGTTACCAAAAATTCCAAATCAGTGCCTAGACAAATATAATGGTATTTTTTTTTCACTTTATCTTTTAGTTCCTTCTTATTTAGTTTAACCTGGTGAAATCCCATATCAATTCCTTTTCTCTTTGAAATTTTTTCATATTTAGAAATTAAATCTTTCATTTTTTTACTTGTAAGCTTACCAGGCTGGTTTAGTGATCCTGATAAATCATAAGGTCCTATAAATGTACCATCTATAGAATTTACCGATAAAATTTCTTCTAAGTTATTCATTGCCTCAAAATGCTCAATTTGTAGTATTAATTTTAGTTTTCTGGAATTTTTAATATAATCATTAAACTCAATGCCATATTTATTTGCTTTGCAATATCCATAACTCCTATTACCTTTTGGAGGATATCTTGAAAATTTTACAGCTTTTAGGGCGTCATCTTTATTTTTTATCATAGGTATGATTATGCCATCAACACCTAAGTCCAATGATTTTTTGATCTCTAATAGCTCATTATTTCCTACCCTAACCCATGCCTCTTTTTTTGAATTTTGGATTATTGATACTAAGTGATGAAGTTCTTTAAAACTTATGGTTGAATGTTCTTTGTCAACACACACCCAATCAAAATTAAATGATGTTATAATCTCAGTAGCTGCTGGATTATATGATGTTATCCATGTTCCTAATTTAAATTTTCTTTTCTTTCTCATATTTATTATTCCACGCTTGTACATGTTTTTTTCCAATTAACGTACCCTTTACATCACATACATTGCATGGTGAAACTGAACGATTTCCATTTATTAACATTTTTCTACTAACATTAGTAAATTTAGAAGTCCATAAATTTAAAAAAGTATCATTATTTAAATTTCCTAAAATTCTTTTTTTTCCCCAATCATGAGCACACATTAAAACATCTCCATTATAGTCCATAAAAAAAGTGTATGCAGGATAATAACATGCTTTATCCAATTTTTTATTTAATGGTAAAACTTTATGTTCAGCATTTTTTAACATACCAGCCCTGTTGCTCATTGTGATACCAAAATCCTCCTCAGGGGGCAAAGTTCGATCTCTTACAATTACTTTTTCAGATAAATCACATTCCTTAGCTAAATTTTCAAATCTCTTAACATCATCTACAGTATCGTACACACTTATAAACAGTCTATCTAAACCTGATAAAAAAAGGTTTGTTAACCTTTTTTTATTTAAAACATCTCCATTGGTAACCATTTCAATATTTGCTTTTTGTAAAGTTTTTTTAGAATAAGATATTAAATTAAAAATGTTTTTATCTAATAAAGGCTCTACAAATCCTGAATATCTAATTGTCCCAGAAAAACCCAATTGCTTTAGCTCTGTGCATAACTTGTTATGTAATTTATTTTCAATAAACTTTTTAATATCAGGATAATTTGGATCACTTCTGGGACAAAAGGAGCATACTCTATTGCAGGTGCCTGACTCACTTATTTCTACTTCCGAGGGCAAAGGTATGTCAGTATTTTTAATATATTGAAATTTTTCATCAACTAATTTGCTTTTAATTTTAATTGTGGGATCAAAAAATTTTGGTTCGTTATCTGTATACATTTTTAATTAATTTCTTTATATTGCTCAAGTTTTTAAATTCAGTAATTGTAATTCTTGAATAGTTTATTCCATCAATAATTATATCATTTTTAATGTAAGCATAATTCTTTAATAATCTATTAATTTTTTTACGTTTTTTACCAAAATTTACTAAAATAAAATTACCATAGGTATGGATTACTTCGAATTTTTGATTTAACAAGAAATTTTCAAATTTTATTTTATCACTTAACAGGTCTTTACAAAGTTTTTTTATTTTAGCAATATTGAGATACATATAGTAATAGAAAATTCCACTTAAACTACTTATTTCATAGATTGGTTTAAATTTTGATATTAAATTTATATTTTTTTTGTTTGAGGCAACAAATCCAACTCTAAGGCCAGCCAATCCAAAAGATTTTGAACCACTTCTAATGACTAACAAATTGTCAAATTTTTTTATAAGGTCTATCAAGGTTATTTTTGAAAAAGGATAATAAGCTTCATCTATTACTAAATAAGTTTTATTTTGTTTACACAAATTTAACAAATTCTTGATCTCTTTTTTTTGTATAAAAAAGCCAGATGGACTATCAGGATTTGGCAAAAAAAATGCCTTTATATTTTTATTTTGAATTTTATTTTTAATTTTATTGAGATCTAAAATAAATTTATTATTTTTTTTTTTATAATGAAATTTATTAATTTTTAAATTATATAATTTTGAGTAAACATCATACATAGCAAAAGAGGGAAATGTTATAATTATCTCATCTTTTTCTTCTATAAGACTCTCAAAAATTAATTTTATAGATCCATCTGCCCCATTTGTAATTAGAATATTTTCTTTTTTTAAGTGCTCAGTCTTTGAGATAATTTCATATAACTTTTTGAAATTTGGATAAGAAAAAAAATCTTCAAATTTTAATGAATTAGTAAATTTTTTAATAATTTTCTCTAATATGGAATGATTATTTTCATTTTTGTCTAACCATAATTTTTTATAGTCTCTAGGACTTAACTGATAATTACTATTTCTAACTATTTTCTCAATTCTTAAATTTTTTGATAATTGCATTATTTAAATTTATTATTTTTCCATATCTGATTGTATGTATGATAAAATTCTGATTTATCATTACTCACAAGCCTAGATTGATCTACTAATGTAAATTTATTTTTTTTCATAAAGTTTTGAATAAATTTATATTGCTCATTAAATTTCATATTAACTTCGATCAATAAACTTTTACAATTTTTTAATGCCTTAGATCCCCCTTTTAAAATTAGATGTTCAATTCCATCAACATCAATTTTAATATAATCAGGTTTCTTTATTTTATAATCTAATAAAAAATCATCTATATTTATCCCAAATGTTTTGTAAGAAAAATTTTTTTTTATTTTTTTTCCATCATGAGAAAAATTCATATAAAAAGATGATAAAGCCCCTCCAATTGAAATATCTGACATTTTAAATTCTGAATGAAGTTTTTTATTTATCAACGGTAAAGGCATAATGCTTATCTTATTTTCTAATTTATTTAAATTTATATTTTTTGCTAATAAAAAAGTATTAAATACCGATGGGTCAAAAGATATTACATTACAATTTTTTTTCGTTGCTGCATAACAAGAATATAAACCAATATTTGAACCTATATCCAGAAAAAAGGAATTTTTTTTAAAATTATCTATCCACTTTATAGTATTTGGTTCCTTAGAAAAAAAAGTTTTAACTCTATACGTTGTTAAAATATTTGGCGTATAAAAAGATAAAATTTTACTATTACTTATTTTTACACTCTGAATTTTATTGTCATTATAGTTTACAAATATTTTTGAAAAGAAACCATATATATGCAATTTCTCAAATAAGAAAATCATTAATCTTATTAAAATTCTAAAAATAAATTTAATAAGATTTTTTATGAACATTTTCTATATTTTAAACATCTAATAAAAGTCTGGATTTTCAGGATTTGAAAGATCTAATCTTTTAATACAACATTGTCCAAATTTATCATTAGCAGCAACTCCTATTTTTTCAACATCTTCAATTGGTAGGGTTGCAGAAAAAAAAGCATAATGCCATATACCTTTTTTTAAATCAAAATCGAAGTTGTCGTGAATATATCTTCCAGACTTAGTTTTAATTGCTAAAAATGGTTGTGGACCAAAAACTTGTCCTTTTTTAGTAACAACCTTGATATTAGGAACATCTCTTTGATCATTTTTATTAAATGATAAATCAAAATCAATTTTATCTACATCACTATTTCCATATATCACTTCTTTAAAAGCACTTGATGCCTCAGAAAAACAGAATTTTACTTCTGGATATTTCTTTGCTGAAATAGAGATAAATTTTTGTACTTCATTTACCTCAGCTTCTAAATCTCTAAAATCATGACCAGTTAAACCAACTAGAGTTGGTTTATATTCATTTGCTTGGGAAAAAGCTTTATCCATCTCTACCTGATCAATACTACTTAGTCTACTCATTACATTTAAAACTCTTCCTATCCATCTTCTACAATTGCCTTTGGATTGATAGTCATCATGGTGAGGTTGATAAACCTCCCATTTCGTTGTTGATCTTCTCCAATCACCTGTTCTTCCATTTTTAAAATCGACAGATTTCTCTAAGTCATTAAAATTTTCTTTAGACATATTTGATAAATCAAATGGTATCCATTGTTCCATAAATAAATGACTATCTGGTCTTTCACAGTGAAATCCAGCACGATTTACTGTAGGAAACCAATTTCTATCTATAATTCTTTTTGTTAAAATCTGATATAATTCAGGTGAATTTATATAAGATGATGCACATTTATGTGCCTCGTTGTATGTAGACATTGGATGAAAGTGCCAATGAATTTTATCTTTATAAATTTTATTATCAGAAATAAATTGTTTATATCTGTCGAATATTTTGAAATATCCTAAATCTCTTTTTCTAGGGTTAGTTTTATATCCTACATGGTCTAAACAATGCCAATTAAAAACCCAGGGATTGTTAAAAGAGTCGACCATTTGATATCTAAATTTTTTATCAAATAATTTTTTTAACATTTTTATGATTTTTTCCCAATCATCATTATAATTTGATAAATGGCTATTTAATATTTTTGCGACATCTTCTTCTTTTCCTAACAAATTGATTTGCTTATTTTTTAATTTTTCTAGATTCTCCTCATTTATTTCAATATTTTCTATTCCAAAAAGTTCTTTTAACCTTTCAAACTTTGCTTCAAGGCTCTCATACAAAGGACCCTCTGTATCAATGGAGTGAACAATATGGACAATTTTTTCTTTCATAATATTTTATTTTTTTGAAATAATTTTTTTTAATATTTCTGTATGGTCAATTCTTGGAACCTCAAAAATGCTTTTAACTTTTTTAATATGATTATTTGATCTAAATCCCAATTTTATATTAAGTTTCTTTAAAACTTTTATTGTATGTTTATTATATCTTCCACATGGATGAGACATTGAATAAATATTTTTTTTAGAAATTTGATTTAATATCTTTTGGTTAGTGTGATATTCGTATAGTTGTTGGTTGTAATTCAGTAAATCAAATCTTACGGGATGTGAATGTGAGTGAAGGCCTATCTCATGTCCACTATTTATTAGTTTATTTAAATCAAATTTATTCATTAAAATTTTTTTATACCTTAAAAATGAATTATAATTTTTTTTTTTTATCAAACTATTCATAATTATTTCATATTTTTTTTCAGATAATATGTTGTCTCTATAAAATCGATATTTTCTATCATTAAAACTGTAAAACTTAAATTTTTTTAAGTAATTACTATCAAATGTTTTATTAAATTTAATTAAATCTTTTTTGTAATCAGAAATAATAATTTCAAAAAAATCGTTATAAAAACTATCAATTGATTTATAAGCAGTTGATCTAAAATCTCTATATATTTCAAATTTATCAATTTTGTTTGTAAGAATACCGCTGTAAATAAAAAAAAAAGCCCTTATTTTGAATTTGTTTAAGATAGGAAGTGCAATACTTATCTGGCTTTTCAAACAATCATCAAAAGTAATACAAATATTTTTTTTTTTTAAATTACCTTGTTGAATATTTTTAAAA
>MDTB01016499.1_pt1 | contig 10089 bp, 14 predicted proteins | sample 811161 | NCBI WGS metagenome assembly MDTB01 (sample SAMN05326650, study PRJNA326480) | marine metagenome | isolation source: seawater | place: Mediterranean Sea | collected 2009
AATGAAAAAATCGTTAATTTATTGGAATATTTTAAAAAATTTAGAAATTTTTGTTTTGATTTGGATATCAATATTATGCTAAATGGTTCTATAGATTTTAAATATAGGTAAACAATGGCTGTACCAAAAAGGAAAACATCAAAATCCAGACGAAATAAAAGAAGATCACATCATAAAATTATTGGTGCAAATATTGTTGAAGATAAAAAATCAGGAGAATATAGACTATCGCACCACATTGACCTGAAATCTGGATTTTATAACGGAAAAAAAGTTTTAGATAATTAATCTTTTTTTAACTTTAATCTGAATGAAACAAAAAGTTAAAATTGCTATTGATATGATGGGCGGGGATAATTCCCCAGATAAAACCATTGATGGTATTGAGATATTTATTAAAAGAAACAAAAATTTAAGTGATTATTTTTTTTATTTATTTGGTGACGAAATTTTATTAAAAGATAAAGTAAAAAAAAAATTTATTAATAACTATGAAATTATTGATACCAAGATAGTGGTTTCTGATAATTTATCACCCCTTTCTGCATTAAAAAAAGGTAAAGGATCTAGCATGTGGAAATGTATAGAGTCACAAAATTTATTAAATACAGACGTTTCACTTTCAGCAGGTAATACTGGGGTACTATTGGTTATGTCAAAAATAATTCTTAAAACTTTAGAAGATGTTGACAAACCTGCACTTGCAGGTCTTTGGCCAAACAATAAGGGAATGAATGTAGTTCTCGATCTTGGAGCAAATATCGAATGTAGCGAAAAAAATTTAATTGATTTTTCTGAAATGGGCGCTGCTTTATATCAATCCTTGTATCCAAATGATAAGGCAAAAGTTGCTTTACTTAACATTGGTTCTGAAGAAATTAAAGGTACAGAATTATTAAAGTCAACATATTCTAAACTTAAAATTTTGGATGAAATGGGTGACTTTAAATTCAACGGTTATATAGAAGGAAATCATATTACCAAAGGAGACTGCAATGTTATAGTAACAGATGGATTTACAGGTAATATAGCTTTAAAAACTGCAGAAGGAACAGCAAATTTTTTAACCGACAATTTAAAAAAAGCTTTAACTGGAAATATTTTTTCAAAAATATCTTCACTATTGTCATACTTTCCGCTTAAAAAATTTAAAGATAGACTTGATCCAAGAAAATATAATGGAGCAATTTTTTTAGGCTTAAAAGGGCCAGTAGTTAAAAGCCATGGATCAACTGATAGTTTGGGTTTTTCTTACTCACTTGATGTTTGTTATAAAATTGCAAAAGGACAAATGATTGATAAAATTAAGTATAATTTGGGTCATATTAAAAAAATAAAAGATGATGAGAAACAACATAAACAAAAATGATATTTTATATAAAATAAAAAATATAAATGGTTTACCCATTAGTTATTTAGATGAAATTTTCGATCACATTTTTGATATAATTAAAAATGGTTTACTCAAAGATGGGGTTTTTAAAATTGCGGGTTTTGGCACTTTTAGGGTTCTCTTTAAAAAGGAGAGGTTGGGAATGAATCCAAAAACAAAAATTAAATATCCTATTAATAAAAGAAAGGTTGTTACATTTTCTCCATCTAAAATTGTGAAAAAAAAATTAAATGGAAATCGATAATCAATTATATAAGACCATAGGTAAAGTTGCCCAAGAGATCAGTAGTTTAAATAAAAAAAATAAAAAATTAAACACACATACATTGAGATTTTGGGAGAAGCATTTTAAGCAAATTAAACCTAAAATCCTGTCTGGAAATAGAAGATATTACTCAAAAAAGGATATTGTATATTTAAAATTGATTTACACATTACTTAAAAATAAAGGATTTACTATTAATGGAGCAAAAAAAGCACTTAATGATCCATCATTAAAACTTGACGACGGTTTATTTTCTAGTGTAAATAAGAAAAATTTGAAAAATACATTAAAAAGCAAGTTAATTAAAATCAAAAGTTTAGTTGAAAAAATTAGAAAGAATAATTGATGGCAAAAAAATCGTCCATAAAAGTTAGATTGGTCCCTGAAAAAAAAGTAGATAGTTCTTTCTATTATTACGTAAAAAAACCTACCAAGGGTGAGAAAGCTAAAATAAAATTAAAATTAAAAAAGTATAACCCAGACACAAGAAAACACGAAATTTTTATTGAAAAAAAACTTCCTCCACACAGTAAATAAAACTATTTTTTTTTGAATTTTCTATATTCAAAATCAATATAAGCTTTAATCATATTTGACCAAATTATATTTGTAAGTTTAGTATCAATTTTTTTTGTTAAAGATTTTTTTCGAATATTTTTTAATATAATTTTGATTCGAGCACGATCAATAATTTGCTTTTTACTTGTCTTATTAGATAAAATCTTTTGAACTAATTTAGTTCTCTGTTTAATAATATTAAGAAGTTTATTATCTAATGAATCTAGTCTTTTTCTAATTTTTTTAATTCCTTTATTTTTATTTAGCGACATAAATGCAATTTTTTTAATAGAGAAATATTATATAACATAAATGTGAACATCGTATTAAAAAAAGAATATTTAAAGTTCATTAATTATTGGTTAATAAGTTTATTAATTTTTATTGCCATAATCGTTATTGTTGGTGGTTTAACAAGATTAACAGATTCTGGTCTTTCTATTACTACCTGGGATGTTGTGTCTGGTATTTTGCCACCACTAAATAGCAATGAATGGGAAAATGTTTTCAATCTATATAAAGAGATACCTCAATTTTATCTTTTAAACCAAAATATGGCACTTAGTGAATTTAAAGTAATATATTATTGGGAATACATACACAGAGTATTAGGAAGAATATTGGGATTATTATTTTTAATACCTTTTATCTTCATATATTTAAAAAAGATTTTAAATAAGAATTATAATTGGAATTTTTTTATTTTGTTTTTGTTAATTTTACTCCAAGGAACAGTCGGTTGGTACATGGTAAAAAGTGGTTTAGTTGAGAATACGACAGTGAGTCATTACAGATTAGCTATTCATTTAAATTTAGCATTAATATTATTTTCAGCAATTTTTTGGTATTTTTTAAATATAAAGAATAAAAAGAATAAGATTTTTTTTAATTTTACAAATAATTTTGTTTTACCTAAAATATTCATTTTTTTAATTTTTTTACAAATTACTTTTGGAGCTTTTACATCGGGATTAGACGCAGGAAAGATTTACCAAACTTGGCCTCTTATGAATAATTATTTTTTTCCTGACGATTTATCCTTTAGAGATATTTTTTTTATCAATATATTCAATGAACCGTCATTTGTTCAATTTATACATAGAAAACTTGCGTACATAATACTTCTCTATGTTTTTGTGATTTCTTTTTTAACTTTTTACAAAAAAAATAAAGATATGTATAATTCAGTTTATTTTCTTTTATCAATGATTTTTATTCAGATTATACTTGGAATTTTTACACTTTTAAGTGGGGCGCATATTTTAATTGCCTCTTTACATCAAATTTCAACAATACTATTACTAATTTCCTCGATTTATTTTTATTACAAGTCTCTCAAAACATAGTTTATATTGACATCATAATTAATAACTAGTAATTATCGCCAAGTTTAATGACACCATTTATAAAAAAAAAAGATATAAAAAATAACTGGTATTTAGTTAATGCCACAGACATTGTTGTTGGGAGACTTGCAGCTTATATCTCAGTCGTGTTGAGAGGTAAAAATAAAGCAATGTACAATCCTAATCAAGATAATGGAGATTTTGTTATAGTCACAAATATTGAAAAAATTAAATTCACAGGGAAAAAATTTCAAAATAAAAAATATTATAAGCACACTGGATATCCAGGCGGTATAAAAGATACCTCGCCTCAAAATTTGAAAGCTAAAAATAAATCTCAAGATATTTTAAAATTTGCTGTTAAAAGAATGCTTCCAGGTGGTCCATTAGCAAAAAAACAGTTAAGTAAGCTCAAAATGTATTATGGTGATGTTCATCCTCATGAAACACAAAATCCTATAGAAATAAAATTTTCAGAAATGAATAAAAAAAACTACGTAAAAATATAATGGAAACTACATCAGTTAATAAAAATATAACTAATAAAATAAAACTAGACTTCAAAGATAGTAACTACGCTACTGGTAGAAGAAAAAGATCAATTGCCAGGGTTTGGATTAAAAAAGGCTCAGGTAAAATTTTTGTAAATGGAAAAGATATGAATCAATATTTTAAAAGACCTGTTCATCAATTGATTGTCGTTATGCCTTTACAAGAAACAAATACAATAAATAATTTTGATGTAAAATGTCATGTCAAAGGTGGTGGTTTATCTGGACAAGCAGGTGCAATTATACATGGTATTTCGAGAGCTCTGGTTAAATCAGATGCAAACTTGAAAAAAACTTTAAAAAAAAATAAATTTACCACAAGAGATTCGAGAAAAGTTGAAAGAAAAAAATACGGACACAAAAAAGCTCGTAGAAGTTTCCAGTTCTCTAAGAGATAAATCTCCCATTACTAATAAAAATAAAAGTGATATAAACAATTTATGTCAAACAAAAAGATTAACATTGCTATAGTAGGAGCCACAGGTTATGTGGGTTTGGATTTGATAAAATTTTTATCTAAGCACCCAATGGTAAAAATTAAATATTTATGTGCCCAAAAAAAGATTGGTAAGAAAATTCAGTTATTTAATAAAAAATTACCAAATAAATTACCATTAATCTCAAATTTAAAATCAGTGAATTGGCATAATGTTGATATACTTTTTACTGCTTTACCAAATGGTGAAGCTCAATTATTAACAAAAAAATTGATTAATAAAAATCTAAAAGTTATTGATTTGTCTGCTGATTTTAGGCTAACAAATACATTTGAATATAAAAAATTTTATGGAAAAAATCACAAGGCAAAAAAATTAATCAATCAATCAATTTACTCAGTAAGTGAGTTTGCTAAAAAAAGAATTAAACAACACAAGATTATAGCATGTGCAGGATGTTATCCTACTTCAATACAATTGCCACTATTACCATTAATTAAAAAAAAACTTATTAATAATAAAAATATTATAATAGACTCCAAATCTGGTTATTCAGGTGCTGGAAAAAATTTAAAAAAGAAGTTTAAACATAAAAATATTTTCTCTGCTATTCACGCTTATGGTATCCATAAGCATAGACATACAAGTGAAATCGATCAAGAAATAAAAAAAATTACAAAATCAAAAGTAAACTATATTTTTGTTCCACATTTAATACCTACTTTTAGAGGCATGTTAACTTCCATCTATTTAGATTTAAGACCTGGTGTTTCAATAACCAAAATATTTAGTGAACTAAAAAAATATCATAAAAACAACTTTTTTGTTAAGGTTTTACCATTAAATAAAAGCATTGGCACAGAGAATGTAATTAATACAAATTTCTGTGAAATATCAATATGTAAGCTAAAAGATAAAAGAAAAATTTTAATATTATCTGCAATAGATAATTTGGTTAAAGGTGCAGCTGGTCAAGCAATTCAAAATATGAATATTTTAAAAGGTTTTAAAGAAAATTTAGGACTAAAATGAAATATTTATTTTTTTTATTTTTTTCATTTTTTTTTTTAACTCATTGTACAAGTATTACTGGGGAAAAAGTTCAAAAAATTTATATATGTGGAGATCATGAATGTAATAGTAAAAAAGAAATAAACGATTATTTCGAAAACAATATTTCTATCGAAGTTTATACTTTATCTGATACTTCAAAAAAAAATTATGATTTAGTAGAATTAAATATGTCTAAGGAAGATAAGAATAAAATTGTATCAAAAGAAATTAAAAGAAAAAAATTTAAAGAAAGTCTAAAAAAAAGAGCTAAAATTACAAAAGCCAAAGTTAATAAAGGTGAGAAAATTACAAGAACCAAAAAAAGAAGAATTGCCAAACCAAAAATAGCGCTTGTAAGAATTTGTAAAGATATTCAAGAATGTGATATAGATGAAGTGGCAAATAAAATATTCAAAATTGGAAATGAAAAAAAGTTTCCTAATTTAACAATAAAATGATTAAAAAAAAAATTTTTAATATAGCAATAGTTGGTTTAGGAAATATAGGATTAAGTCTTTTTAAACACCTTAATCAAAATAAAAATTCTATTATAGAAAAAAATAATGTTAATTTTAATGTCAAATATGTATCTGCAAGGAACAAAAATAAAAAAAGAAAAGTATCTATACCTAAAAAAAAATGGTTAAGTCATTACCTAAAAGCTTCAACTTTAAAAGACATTGATATAGTTGTTGAGTTAATTGGAGGTTCAGAAGGTGCTGCTAAAAAATTAGTTTTTAATTCAATTAAAAATAAAAAACACGTCGTTACTGCAAATAAATCTTTGATGTCAAAGTATGGTGATAAATTAGCTTTTCTTGCTGAAAAAAACAAAGTTAATATTGAATACGAAGCGGCTGTTGCGGGAGGTGTTCCAATTATAAGAACTTTAAAAGAAGGTCTAATAGCAAATAAGACTAGAAAAATTTATGGAATTTTGAATGGTACATCTAATTTTATTTTATCCAATATGGATAGAACGAATTTGAATTTTAACGATGTTTTAAATAATGCTAAAATGTTGGGATACGCTGAGTCAAATCCTAAATCGGATTTAAATGGCGATGACGTTAAATCAAAGATTCAAATACTGTCAGCTTTAGCTTTTAATTGCTTTATAAATAAAAAAAATATTAACGTTGAAGGAATAAATTTTATAGATAAAATTGACATTAAGAATGCAAACATTTTAGGATATAAAATAAAACATTTAGGTTTAAGTGAGATTGTAAAAGGAAGATTAATTCAAAGAGTATATCCATGTTTAATTAATAAAGAATCAAGATTAAGTAATGTTAATGGTGTTTTGAACGCTGTTATAATTGAAGGAGAGCCAGTTGGTAAATCTGTTCTTCAAGGAGAAGGAGCTGGGCCTGGCCCTACTACTTCAGCACTAGTTTCTGATATCTGTTCTGTTCTTAGAGGAAATGTAAAATACCCTTTTTCCACGTCTTTTTTTAAAAGAAAGAAAATTAAATCAGCAGGTTTATCTAATGAAATTTTTTCCTCTTATATTAGACTTGACGTTATTGATAAAAAAGGTGTTCTTTCAGAAATAACTAAGTTAATGTCCAAAAACAAAATCTCTGTTAAAAGATTAATTCAAAACCCTTTTAAACAAAAAAAATTTGCATCAATTATTATGATCTCACATAAGTCTAAAGATAAAAATTTAAATAAATGTATAAAAGTATTATCAAAAAAAAGCTTTGTAATAAGCAAACCTAAGTTTATTAGAATAGAAGAGATATAAATTTGATTGATTTTAATTTACTTAACAGCTTTATAAAAGTTTGTGAAAGGGCTGCTTTTGGTGCTTCTAAATTTAAAGGAAAAAATAATAAAATTGCTGCTGATAAAGCTGCAGTAGACGAAATGCGTTCTGAATTAAACAAAATAGATATCAAGGGAAAGATTGTTATTGGTGAAGGTGAAATGGATGAAGCACCAATGTTATATATCGGTGAAAAAGTAGGAACTGGAAAAGGAGAAAAGTTGGAGATTGCTGTTGATCCTTTAGAAGGAACAAATTTTGTAGCCAAAAATTTGCCCAATGCTATTTCTGTAATGGCTGTTGCAAAAAAAGGCTGTTTATTATCAGCACCAGATACTTATATGGAAAAAATTGCAATTGGCACAGGATATCCAAACAATATTATTGATTTAGATAATACAGTTGAAAAAAATATAAAACTTATTGCAGAGGCAAAAGGATCCAAACCTGAAAACCTTAATGCCTGTGTACTCAAAAGAAGTAGGCATGACAAAATTATTTCATCTTTAATGTCCTTAGGTGTAAAAATTAAATTTATTAGTGATGGTGACGTAACTGGTGTTATTTCTGTAGTTGATACAAATTCACCAATTGATATCTATTTAGGTACAGGTGGTGGTCCTGAGGGCGTTCTTGCCGCCGCCGCCTTGCATTGTCTTGGAGGTCAAATGCAAACCAGACTTGTTTTAAACGACACTGACGAAATTAATAGAGCAAAAACTTTAGGAATTACTGATTTCAAAAAAAAATATACTATAAACGATATGGTAAAAGGCGATGTTATATTTTGCGCAACAGGTGTTACAGATGGGGATCTTTTAAATGGAATAATTGATAAAGGGGATTCTTTTGAAGCTAACTCATTTGTTCTCCACAAAAATCAAAAAATTACAAAAAAAATTAAAAACACTTTAAAAAAATGACATTAAATTCAGTTTTAGGTAAGAATTGGATATCCAAAAAATTTAATGAAGAAATAGTTAATACCCTAAAAAACAATTTAAGTTTAAGTGAAATATTATCAAGGTTAATTGCGATAAGAAAAATTGACATAAATGATGTAAATTTGTACTTAAATCCCAAACTTAAAAATTCTTTGCCAGATCCGTTTATTTTGAAAGATATGGATAAAAGCGTGGATCGTGTATCTAAGGCTATAATTAAAAAAGAAAAAATTGGTATATTTGGTGATTATGATGTAGATGGGGCTACATCTACAGCCATTCTTGGTAATTACTTTAATGATATTGGATCTAAAGTCTCAATCTATATTCCCGATAGAAAAACTGAAGGTTATGGCCCTACTAACAATGGATTTGATAAACTAATTAAACAAGGATCAAATATAATTTTTACTGTTGATTGTGGCACAATGTCATTTGATATAATAAATACATATCAAAAAAAAAATTATGATATTATAATTCTTGATCATCACCAATCAGAATTAAAACTTCCTAATGCTCACTCAATTGTTAATCCTAACCGATTTGATGATAAATCAAACCTAAATTACCTTTGTGCAGCGGGCGTTTGTTTTATGTTTCTTGTAGCCTTAAATATGAGATTGAAAAAACTTAAATGGTTTGAAAAAAATAATATCATAGAGCCTAATTTAATTAATTATTTGGACTTAGTTTCTTTAGGAACTGTATGTGATGTTGTTCCTTTAATTGGACTTAATAGAACAATCGTAAGTCAAGGTTTGAAAATAATAAATAAAATATCTAATCCTGGAATTAAAACTCTTAAAAATATTTGTGGTATAGAAAGCAACTTAAACACTTATCATTTGGGTTATATTCTAGGACCAAGAATTAATGCTGGAGGTAGAGTTGGTAAATGTTCCCACGGAGCAAATTTATTATTAAGTAAAAATCCTAAAGAAGTTTTTAAGATTGCTTCAGAATTAGAAGTCTATAACACCGAAAGAAAAATGATGGAAAAAGAAATGTTAAATAAAATTGAGAAAAATATTTCAATTAATGAAAATGACTCAGTTATTGTTTTATCAGGACATAATTGGCATAGCGGTATAATTGGAATAATTGCATCAAGATTAAAAGAAAAATTCAATAAGCCAACAGTTATTATATCAGTTGTAAATAAAATTGGTAAAGCATCAGCAAGATCTGTTTATGGTTTTGATATTGGTTCAATAATTATAAATGCTGTGCAGCAAAATATTCTTTTAAAAGGGGGTGGTCATAAAATGGCCGGCGGTTTTAGTATAAAAGAAGATAATATTACTAAATTTAAAGATTTTATTAATAAAAGTTTCTTTAAAATTAAAAAAGATTTAAAAAAAAGAAATGAGATTTTCTTTGACTCCATAATTTCTCCTTCTGCACTTAACCATAATTTTTACAATGAAATAAACTCTTTATCTCCTTTCGGATCAGGGAATCCAGAACCAAAATTTGTTATAGAAAATCTAGAGATAGTTAAGTCAACAATAGTTGGTGAAAAACACATCAAATCAATATTAGTAGGGCAGGATGGCTCAGTTGTAAAAAGTGTCACATTTAACGCAGTTAAAACAGAATTGGAAACATACTTATTTGCAAAAAATCGAAAAAAAATTAATATTTTTGGTAATTTATCTCTTAATGAATGGAAGGGAAAAAAAAATGTAGAGTTTATTATCGATGATATTTCTGTTAATAAGACAAAATATAATTAGGTCCCATCGTCTAACGGTTAGGACAGATG
>MDTB01121431.1_pt1 | contig 10089 bp, 3 predicted proteins | sample 811161 | NCBI WGS metagenome assembly MDTB01 (sample SAMN05326650, study PRJNA326480) | marine metagenome | isolation source: seawater | place: Mediterranean Sea | collected 2009
ACCAACACAAAACAAAACACAAAACAAATTGATTGAAGTTAGATATGTATAAAAGATATTCTATATGTACGTATAGTAATATATGAACGATACATCAAGGAAAGAGACAACATTGTAATTATTAGTAGTATACTTCAGCCATTCAAAGATTTTACTACAAGAAATTTAATGATACAAAATTGAAAAATGTTATCACGCAATTTAACATGTTTTCCAAATGAAAATGATCCGACATATTATTATAAAAGTAAATTGTCTTTAAATTCAACCTCTGGTAATATGTCTGATATTATTGTGGAAGAATTCCCAATAACATTTGAAGGGTATACATATACTGGTCATATTGCATATCAAAAAGAAGAAGTGCAAACACGGAGACCTGTTGTTTTGGTGTTTCCAAATTATTCTGGAGAAAAACAATTTGATGTAGATCAAGCAGTTTTTCTTGCAAAATGTGGATACGTTGGCCTATCATGTGATCTTTATGAAGATGATTATATTTATCCACGTGCTATACGTGCACCAACACCATCGTCTTCAAAAGAAGAATTAATTGCACATATGAAAGGTTCATTTACTAGGATGAATATCATGATGGGTAAACCAAAAAGTTGGCGCGGATTGATGGATTTATATTTAACAGAATCTAGAAAACATAAATCGGTACATCCACATTATGCTGCAAGTATTGGTTATTGTTTAGGTGGAAGTTGTGTATTGGAATGTTTAAGGCATGGTTGTGAAATGCAAGCTATTGTGAGCTTTCATGGTGTTCTTCAATCAAATGCAATGCATATCGATTATAATGAAGATGGTACGGTAATCTTTTTCAATCCAAATAAACCAGGTGGAAAACGTAAAGAGTATAAAGATGGTGAAAAACCAATCAATAATTACAATAAACATTGTAGAGTATTGATTGAAAATGCTGTAACGGATCATCTTGTCACTGCAAGATCAAAAGAAAAATTCTTCAAAGAAATGGAAGAAAATGGTATTGAATATCGTATTAATACACATGGACCACACGTACAACATGGGTTTGCATTAGGCCCAGATTGTTTTAATAATGAATATGATGAAACAGCAGATCGACGTAGTACGATGAATATGTTACAATTATTCTGGGAAGTATGGCCTGAATTTCCACCACAATTGGATGCAATGAGAAACGATGCGACTGATAACATAGCAAGAAATGCATGTGGTACTGCATTACCAAACATGACATTTGGTGTTACTGCACGTTTATAAAAAAATTCGCACACCAAGATATTTAAACCGGGTATAAGGAGAGCGAGTGAAATGGTTTTTTTGTAAAAATAAAATATTAAAAAAAAAATAATATGGAGAGAGGATATATATATATATTTACCAAAAGTATTATCATATATATTATAAAAATATTAATAGTACTATATTTGCAGAGATATATTTGTACACTCGCACTTTTTCTATTTGCGAGCAAAATCACACTATATACCTGATAATAATACTGATAGATCTATAGCTATATCATACCTGTGGTAATCTCGAATCTCGGAGCATTTGAACATTTATTATTACCACAGGTCAAGCCAGTAAGGTATATAGTAAAAAATACGAAATATTATTATTATGCCATGTTGCCCATCACTCTTGCACATCAGTATATACGATACACAGTAAATATAAATATTATAAGAAAAAGAGAAAAGTACATGACATATATATATATATATATATATAATATTATTATATATATATCAATGATCATATAACGACAAAAGGATAAAGAGCAATGGTAAAAACACGTTCTGGAAATACATACAAAACCAAGGTAGTGAATAATAAGAAAAAAAAAGTAATAAAATCAAAAAAGTCGTCCTCCTCTTCTTCATCTTCTTCCTCATCCTCTTCTTCCTCATCTAAAAAACCATATGTCTATCCAAAATGTAAAAGACATCCAAACGGTGGCGTTATGTGTGCCGCTTGTGTAATGGCAGGACATACAAAAGAATCATACCAAGCATATTATGATAAACACTCAAGAAATAGACCAATGCCACGTAAATCCACAGGTGGGAAAAGGCCAAGGAAACAATTGCGTCCTCATGCAGTACAACGGAAATCAACTGGAGGAAAAATTCCAAGAAAACGTTTTACACACGCGATGGTCGCACCACCGCAAAGAAGACCTCCTCCAGGTAATTAATTTTTTTTTGTATACGAAGAAGAGAGCCTCAAATGTAAAATCTAAAATTATTTCTTTTGGTATGAATGTATTAACTATATTATATGTGGCAGTTATGTGTTTGGAAAAAATAAATTAAAATCTCCCCTCCTTTTTTGTATTTTTTTACGAAGCGTTCGTAGGTACAAGAGTATTTTATTATTTTGATTATTTAAAATAAAATAAATATATATTTATATTTATATATATATAAAATAAAAAAGTACGTATTTTTCATTATTATATATTAAAAATTAAAAACTCTCGGAAACTCTACTTTTTAGAAAAACTCTCTAATATTTTTCCCCAAAAAAATCTAAGCCTCTTCTTCATCAGCACCCGCTTCAGCTTCATCTTCACCAAACTCTTCCTTTGCTGCTTCTTCTTCTCTTCTTACTCTTTCAGCATTTTCTATCTCTGTTAAAAATTGTGCACGCTTTGCAGCACGACTTTCTGCATCGAAATATGTACTGAAATGGCCTAATGCAGTGTTTACAGCTTCCTCACTTTCTTCTGACATATCAACTTCTTCAGCACGATCTACACGTTTTAAATAACTAACTACAGGCTCACGTTCTAATCGGAATCTTGTTGCTTCTGGACCAACAGTACCTTGTATATTCATATAAACCATTTGTGCAACATCACCAACGCTACTATCTAAAGCTGCTAATTGATCTTGTACACCAGGGAAACCAGCAGAAACTAAACGTGGGTAACCTTCGATGATGAAATTATTTGTTGGTGCATCACGTACAACTTTATTTATAATATCAACAGTAATATCCACAGGCACGGTGCGTCCACTGGAGACTGCATCCCTGATGACATTTCCAGCTGCACTGCCAGTATCTGCTTCTTCCAATAATAAACTAGTAACGTCGATTTTACATGCATTTGAGCTCAAACATGCATTTGTCATGACATTTGCTAATGTTTCGAATGGTTTTGCGATAGACAATACTAAGGTTGGGCGGAATGATTCTCTTGCACGCCTATAAATTTCATCATCGCTACCTTCTGTACTAATTGCAGTTACTAAACCACGATTGACTAAACCTTCCAATACAGGTTGGAATGCCTCTTCGCAATCAGGTGCGAAATATAAAACATTTGAAGGTGCACCAATAGCACTTTCCATAGCGTCACTTTCACTTTGATTATTAGGGAAGCCAGTAATGATAAATTTATTGGAGCGATGATTTTTACTAATAACATCTTTCAACAAAGCAATCTTATCGTCAGTAGCAATAGATGTATCTTCACCATCTTGTGCTGCCGCCATTCTTTGACCCATAGGTCCATTCAATGTAATAGTTGCATCGATCAAGTTGCCCATCGAAATGTTGACATAATTAAATTCTGCACTTAAGGATTTACACTGTTTAGACTTACTTGGACCACCAACTGCTAATACGGTAGATGCACTTAATGCACTCATACCAGCAGCAGCAACTTCTTCTGCACTAGCATCAGCATCGATTTGTTTTACACGTCCTTGTACAGCATAATAATTAAGTACTGGTACAGTTTGCGTATTAAATGTTCTAATACGTCTAGCGATAACATCTTCATTTGTAGTATTATTTGCTTTATGCCCAGCAATTACATTCTCCTCTGAACTTTTATAGTGAATAAGTTTTGTGCAATATCCTACTTGATTTTCAAATGCAGTTGCTTGGTCTAATGCACGTGGATACATATCAATAATAAATTTATCATTCCCACTATTGATCATTGCTTTTTGAATCAATCCATGGGTGGTATCAACTGGAATAATTTGCCCGGTTGACGTCATATTCTCAATCATTTGACCTTCAGCAGATCCACGAAGTATTTCTCCACGTAGCAAGTGCCCTGGAACTAAGTGTGTGTAGCCAGATGCTGCTGCTAATGGCAAAGTATGTTTGCTATTGTCTAAACCACCACTACTGACAACAAATACAATAGTTGGATCAAAACATTTAACAACCTTTGCGTATGTTTCATCACTTGTACCGTTACCATCTACCGTACGAACTGCATTTTTTTGTGTATACAATTCAATAACTTTTTGAGTTTTTGTATTATATGTTTTCATACGTTTGCCTAACGCACCTTTGGAATCACCAGCATTACCACTGCCTAGTAAACGACTGCTGCATACATCCGCATCTGCAGTAATATGCAATACAAACTTACAAGGACCGATGTTTTGCTCAAATGCTAATGCTTGATCGACATTACGTGGGAAGCCATCGACTAAAAATTTCGACGATGCGCTTCTATCCATAGCACGTTTCAATACTGCTAAGGTAATGTCATCAGGGACCAATTGGCCATTTTTGATCAAGCGGGCAATTTCAGTTCCACGCTTAGAACCACGTGCAACTTCAGCTTTCAATAAATCACCTGTTGATAAATGTTCATAACCATATTTATCCATGATACGTTTACATTGTGTACCTTTTCCAGCTCCTGGAGGACCAGCAACAAATACAACTTCCGGTTGAAAGTGTACGCGAGTATTTTCGTAGACTTGTTCCCTTGACAAACCATCTGCATTGACGCGTCTTAAACAACCTAATCTTTCATAAAATTGGATGGTTGGGTCAGTTTGCTCATGGAATGTAACTAAACGTTTTTTAATTGTTTCTGCATTATCATCGCTACGTCCACTTGATTTACCACGGTTGATTAAACGAGTAGTCATCGTTTCATCGGAAACATCAAATGATAAAACCATCGTTGGTGCGCCAATTTCTTTTTCAAATGCCCATGCTTGCTCTAGGACACGTGGATAACCATCAATTAAGAATTTATTGGAACCACTATCTGCCATTGCATTTTTCAATAAATTCAAAACCAACTCATCACTTACTAACTCACCAGCATCCATTACTGCTTTTGCTTTCAAGCCAAGCTCGGAACCTTTAGCAACTTCACTACGTAAAAGATCACCAGTTGATAAGTGGGTATATCCAAATTCTTTGACAAGACTTTTGCATTGCGTTCCTTTACCCGCACCTGGTCCTCCCATCATAAACACAATTTTCTTTGCTGCCTCTTCTGGCATAGGAATTGCAACACCGTTGTTTGGATATTGATTTGACGTTGGAACAGCCATTGCCGTTGCACCTGTGGTTGCAGGTGCTGGTGGTGCATCGGTTTGTGCAGCAGAAGAAGGTGCTTTTGCACCTGGTCTAGCTGGATTATTTTCAATCAACCATTTACCTAAATAACGTATAGCTTCTGTACCGATTGGTTTTGCTTTACATAAAGCTACTAAACCATCAACAAGCACTTGATTCATACTTTTCTCTTCGGTACATCGCTTTGTTGCTAAATAATCCTTAGCAGCACCCCCGGTTAACATTGGCGCGCTGTTACCAGCTTGTGATGGGAAATAAAATGCAATTTCACGTTTTGCACTAGCAAGACTGTCACTACCGTGTGTTGCATTGCGTGTACCATCTACACCGAAACGTGCACGTATTGAATTTGGTTTTTCATTTCTAGCTACTAATGTATTGGTTGGTCCCATCAATGTTCTCCATGCTAAAATTGCTCCTGGTTTTGACAATATCATAGCAACAATTGGTCCGCTAGACATGTAATTGGTTAAACGACCATAAAAGGATTTGCCTTTATGTTCTTTGTAAAACAAACCAGCACGTTCCTTGGACAATTGCATTTTTTCACTTTGGATAATAGTAAAACCTTGTGAACGTATTTCTTCCATAATATCCTTTGCACTTGTATCTGCAGTTCCAGGCTTGATTAAAGCTAAAGTGCGTTCAAGTGGGAAAGGATTTGGAAACCAATAATGCAAATGAGCAGATGCTGCCTCTTCGGACATGGATCCATATAAACCAGTTGCATCAACCCCTAATGCTTTTGCTAAACTACGTACGGCACCTTTTTTTTCCAACGCCAATACAATAGATGGACCAGCTGTTAATGCAGTAATTTGGTCTGTCATATTTGGTGGGAAATATCCACTTGCTTGGTCAGCAGTACATGTTTGATCAGCACGAGCAATGACAGCATAATCATTATCTCTTAATTGTACAATTATTTCATCTGCTTTACCAACAGCTTCTGGCATGATTACACAACATGTTCTTTCTAATTGTAACTCGTCAGAGAAGAAAAAATCAATCTCTCTTGAAGCACTGTAAGCAGAGTCACTACCATGAACAGCATTTTTTTGTCCATCTGTACCAAATAAAGCACGAATAGACCAACTATCTTGGTCCAATGGACTTTTTGCTTCAGCTTCTTCGCGAGCAAGGTTTGAATTAGTAGGCCCGATTAATTCTCTCCAACTTTTGATTGCATTTTCTTTTTCTAATACCATAGCAATAATTGGGGCGGAACTCATAAAATCTGTTAAACCTTCAAAAAACTCACGTCCTTCGTGTTCTGCATAAAATGCTTGGGCTTGTGCTTTTGACAATCGGACACGTCTTTGACGTACAATGGTGAAGCCTTCTTTCTCAATACGATCTTTGATGGCATCTGCTTTATCATTAGCTCTTACAACATCATTCGCAACTTCATTACCTTCTTCATCTGTAGTAATTTCATGGGAAAGCCATGGTGTACCAACAGCATCAGGTTTTATCATAATAAAAGTTTGTTCCGTTGCACCATTTTGTCCCCATAAATATGGATCTGATGCAGCACGTGCAGTACGAACGGTTCTTGAATGTAACGACATATTCAATTTAAATTAAAAAAAAACTATAACAATATAATAATAATATTAATAACACTTTCACAGACAATGAATGAATTACAATGTAGTAAAATATTAATTAATCACGTTTATATTATGATCTCTTTCTCTTATCTCTCTCGTATCATATATAGTAGTATTTTTTTTTTTTTTTTTTTAAGTTTTGTGTATGTATGTTATCGTTTTCATGAGGTGATGATATGTGCATGCTATTTTATTTAATAAAATGTATTTTAAAATGTTGTTTGCCAGGGCAGAGAAACGGTCATAAATAAGGTTTTGATGACCGGCCAGATTGCTTTTTTTAATAGGATAATTTTGTACTTATTATTATACTAATAGATTGCAAATGAGAGACCTAAATAATACGATTCCACTTTTCAGCCTCAGCCCTATTGTAATGCTATTGGGATGCTAATTTTATTTCATATAAACAGCATTGCTACACAATATCTAATAATGTTGTATCATACGAATCATACTTTTGTAAATATATATGTACCACATGTTTATGTTATAAACTGCGTTTCGTATTATTAGATAATTTAAATATATATATATTTTTATCAAAATTTTTTTAAAAGTACCAACCTGCTAATTGAGAATTTTCATCTAATACATATCGTAAAAGTGTTGGTATGCGTAAATATTTTATACCTGTTGCTATTGAAAATGCAACAAAATACGGAGCGACGTAATATGGCCACAGCTGGAAAATTGTATAAGCATTACAACTATTGATTGATAATGCTGTTGCTGTTGATAAAAGGAGTCCAAGAATAAGTAAATATGGAAACCACATTAACGAAACCGGTCCTTTCTTAACTGAAAGTAAAACTGGTAAATTCTGACCAAACATACGTTGACACATTGGAGCGAACATCGTTGTAACAATTGGCATATCGACAACCTCATTGTTTCCATAATGTTTTACAACCCATGGACGAATGGTAAGATGGCACAAATACAACACGAAGGTAAAAAATGTAGAATATTCCAATCGATATTTTGCATATTTCTCAATACTCCAATTGCGATGTATATATTCTTCCATGCCGAGTATGAAGAAAATGGATATAAAATGACCCATCGAAAATATCATAGCATACCCTTCACAATAATAATAGATCATTTCTGTTATTGCTAAAAAGATTGTAAGTTTTGACGACATTCTATCTCGTTTATATGGTTCTGTAAAGTGACTTAGCAATAAAAAGTAACAACTTAGTGGAACCAATAATAACGTTATGGTTTCCAATTTACTTGCAAGTGGAATCGGATCTCTAACTTTACTAAAATAATCATTCGGTCCATATACTAATGGTAATCCTGACTTATCTACAGATAAGTATGCAATTTTTTCGCTACATGTTGCTTTACTCATAAATAATGAACAGGCACGGGTAGATAAATCAAAAAAACCAATCTTTTCTACAACTGAGAAAGAACCTTGTAAATGTGGGTCCGTTTTGAACGTCATTCCTCTGCTTGAATTCGGGCAACACAAAAAAACCAATAATAGTGAAATTGCCAACATAAATTCACGACTAAATTGATTACTAAATTGGAAGAGCGGCAACATTTTTTGTGACAACATTTTCCCCAGTTGCGATGTAGGTTTACCAAGTTCAATATCAGCATTGAAGACGTCCAAATTCTCCCTAAATTTTCGTCTCTTATTAGAATTTGATCCTGAAAATTGATATTTTTCAAATTTACGATCATTGTTGTTGTTATTATTACTATCCTTATCGTTGTTGTCATTATTATTATTATTATTGTTATTGCCATTATTGTTGTTATTATTATCGCTCTTATCACCATTATTATTATCGCTATTTGGTGCTTTTAGGTTTTTATTTGAAGAATGTGCTGATGGTCTTCTAATTTCAAAATCAACATTATTTGATTCCCCGACTTGTGAATGATACAAATCTTTTGCAACCAATTTAAATTTATATTTACTAATTGCAAAATCTTTTAAATTAATAGCAAAATAAGCTGATGTGCCCTGCCGTTCACTTCCGTGCAATGTATCAATTTGCTTTTCTTCCAATACACTGCCGGTTTCTGAATCAACTTTTTCTAAAATGCCATGTGATATTACATCACTATCCCACATACCGTTTACAGTAATTAAACTGTAACAATTAACGTCATGCCTTTCGTTTGAATATTTTTCAATTGAACTTGGTACAAGTTCGTCAATATGCATATCTGACAAGCCATCAAATTCCTCATCAAAGTGATTAAAATTAGCATATTTAGGGTTATCAGCATCGCTTGAAACATATGCAGAGCTGGAATCATTTTCTTCCTCTTCAGTAGAATTGGATTGAGAAGATACACCAGAAAATGGTAGTGCATTGATATTTGCATGAAGTAAAGATTTAACACTAAATAAAACTTCAAGTGTATTGCTTTGCCATTCGTGTACCGTGTAACCATCGCGCTGTTCTTCATTTTTAGTTTGATGCAAACCATTAACACTCAAGACAGCTTTGATCATATCGACCGTAACATCTGTTTCTCCATTTTCATGAAAATCTTTCTTTCTTTTGCTACTACTGCCGCTGCACATTTCATTTCTTTTATCTTCTACTCGTTGTTGTTGTCTGCCGCCATTCCTGGCAAAAACATTGATACCGGTAACCTGTTGCTGCCATTGTTTGTATTTATTATCTCCGCTGCTGGTATCTTTTAACGGCGATGCTGCATTTAAAAGATGTTTATCAAGGACAGAAGAAGATTTGAATGGTTTATTAGATGTCGATGATGGCTTCTTCTTTCCTACCAACACTTCTTTTTTCTTTTTAATTCTTTTATTGTTTGTTTTCTTTTTATCAGCAGCATCCTTCTTCATATTTGTTGTACTTGGTGCACTTTCACTTCTATTTCGTTTTTTTTTCTTTTTCTTTTTCATTTTTTTTTTCCAATTTATTAACCATCCAGATAAAAAACTGACAACTTGAATACGGTCTTGCGTAGTTGTAAATGGCAAATATCGATTTGCATGCATATCATTATATTTCTTCAACAAGTTCTCATCTAAAAATATGTTGCCTTTCGAATCAACTTGTGCACTTTTTCTAAATACAGAGGCAACTTTGTCTGCATCCTCCGGGCTGCAATATGCAGAGCCAATACGAAGTGGCTG
>MDTB01032934.1_pt1 | contig 10088 bp, 9 predicted proteins | sample 811161 | NCBI WGS metagenome assembly MDTB01 (sample SAMN05326650, study PRJNA326480) | marine metagenome | isolation source: seawater | place: Mediterranean Sea | collected 2009
TTAAAACCTTTTTTTTTTAGACTTATTTTAAAATTTTTAATCAATTTTGATTGATAATTATCTATTGGAATTATATTTGTTTGATCAATAAAACCTAATTTAATTTTTTTATTTTTAAAAAAAATTTTTTTTAAATTTTTATCGTAAGCTTTATATATAAAAGGATAATTCATCCCTTTAACCCTTAAAGCATCAAAGATTATTTTTAAATCTGATACTGACCTTGAAAAATAAGTAACATGATCTAATGTATCAAGTGTTTTTAATATACCTGTTCTTGGAATTACACCAAAAGACGGTTTGTATCCATATATTCCATTATAAGCAGCTGGTCTTATTGTTGATGCAGCAGTTTGTGAACCTAAAGCAAAAGGCAACATCCCACAAGCAACGGCTGCTGCGGAACCTGATGATGAAGTTCCACAAATATGTTTTGAGGAATAGGTGTTTTTTGTAGGACCGGGGTGATGAACAGCAAATTCAGCAGTTTCAGTTTTACAAAAGATTATACAACCCTCTCTTTTTAAATTTGTTACAACTCTTGCATCATTCCCGCTATAAAAATTATTATAAATTGGACTTCCCATTTTTGTTGGGAGTATTTTAGTGTTGTAAATGTCTTTAATGCCAACAGGAATAAAACTTAAAGGTAAAGAAGAGTCTATAGATCTTAACTGATCATAGATATATTTTTCATTAATAGAAGAAATTGCTCTAAAATAATTATTTTTATCTTTAATTCTCTTTAAATAGCTTTGGATTAATGTTCGTGGTGAAATTTTATTTTTCTTAATATATTTTATGATTTGATATAAATGTAAAGTGAAAGGTTGACTTAAAGAAGGTTTCAACCAAGAATTATTTAACATTTTTTTTTGGTAAATTCTTTGCTTTGGCTTCTCTTTGCTTATAAAGTGTCTCGTAAAATTCTTTCTTTTTAATTCCTGTGATTTCTAAATAATATTTAAGAGCTTTTGGCTCTTTTTCATCATATTTTTTTGCTATTTTAAAACCTTCTTCTCTTGTAAGCAAACCTGCTCTAACATCATTAGATGCAAAATCTGTTCCTCGTCCGAAACCTCTTTTTAAAAATTTTGCATAATCGTGGACCCCTGGCATTTTACACTCCACGCTCTTATATTTTTTATAGGTACCCTCCACATTACTTTCTTTCCAGCCATATTGTTTCTTTACAAATTCTGTTTGTTTTTCTAGATCCCAAAACATGTAATTTCCTAAAAATATTCTTCTAATTTTTTTTAGTTCTTTATTTGAAGGTAGTTTAAAAACATTCATCTCATTTTCTGAAATTTCTTTACCCATCATATCTTTATATTTCACTTTTGCTGAACCTTTTAAAAAATGGTCTATTTCAAGATCTTTAAATTTATCATATGTATCCTTTCCTGAAAATTCAGATGGTGACTCCCCATAAATCATCAGTTTAATATTCCATTTTGATGCTATTTGATACGGAAAAGTTTCAACTCCCATATGACAATGCCAACATGCATCCCCAATTTTATATAGAGATTTTTTTGCAAGTCTATTTACTAAGGTTCTTTTCGGAGTAAACATTATATGATCAACATCTAACTTTTCAATTGATGTATTTAAATTTTGAATTCCTATTTTTGTAAACCAGTTGTGACTATAGGTAACCGCCAAAGGATTCATACCATATTTATTTTTTAAAACATGTAATTGATAAATACTATCTTTACCCCCACTAATTGGCACAATACAATCATAATTAGCTTTTGAATTTTTTTTATAAAAAAAAAGAATTTTTTTCAAAATTTTTTCTCTTGCATTCCAATTAATTTTCATTTTTTGCTCAGAAGATCTACAAGCATTACATATGCCAAATTTATCAAACTTTATTTTAGGGCTAGTTTCAGGTAGACAGCATCTTGTGCAATAAAATAATTTTGTTTTTTTTTTCATAATTTGGACTTAATTAATCAATATTAAGTTTATTTTTTCAAAATTAAAACTTAAATTATTATTTTTTTTCCACAATTTTGTGATTTTTCTGAAGCAAGAATTAACTTCATAGTATCAATACCTACATCTAGATTTGGATGCGCTTTTAAATTTTCATTTGAACATTTAAGAAAATATTTTAATTCCTCTATGTAGACTTTATTGAAATCTTTATCAAAATTCTCTTCGTGTTTAAGGGTTTTGGTTTTTGCATCATAAATTGTTACGGAATTTTTATAAAAATCCCATAAAATATTTCCATTTAACCCCTTAATTTCCAAAGATTTGTTATGCTTCCTTCCAAAAATATCTGTATGTATTGAAGCTATAATACCAGTGTCTAATTCTACAATCATTTCGGCGATATCATCTGCTTCAATTTCTAGATTACTTAACTTATTGTTAAATGCCATAACAGATTTAAAATTTCCAAATAGATAATGGATAAGATCCATTATGTGACTTTGATCTAAAATAGATCCTCCTCCTAATTTTTTTTGAGCCATATAGAATGAATTATATTTTTCGTAAGGATGCCAATCTGGTAAATACTCTGAAAATTCACCTCTTACAAAAAAAATATCTCCTATTACTTTTTCATCGATAATTTTTTTTAAAAATTTTATGGAGGGTGCAAATCTAAATATATATGCAATGAAAGTAATGAGATTATTTTTTTTTACTATATCTTTTAGTTTATCAATATTGTCTAGATCTCTTGATAATGGCTTTTCGATCATTAAATCTGCATTTTTTTTTGCAAAAAAAATAGCTTGGTCAATATGGTAACTTGTTGGAGAACAAATAATTGCTGCACTTATTGGAATATCATCAAATTTTTTTATATCATTATAGCAATTGTCTATACCTAAAAAATTAATTTCTTTTACTCTATCTTCTCTAGGCTCCAAAACATGAATATTTTTTTTATTTACACCAATAGATATTAAATTGTTTAAGTGTCTTTTTCCAATTGAGCCACCACCGGTAATTACATAATTTTTATCCATTTAAAATAAATCTCCGTATAAAATTAAATTATCTCTGTTGATTTGTTTTTTTACCCTTTTTCCTAAATAATTTTTAAATTTGTATGATGGTATTCCATTTCCTGGCCTTTTAAAACACATGTTCTTATAGGTTAGTTTTTCATTTTTTTTTATTGTTTTTTTAGCTACTAAACTTTTACACATTGTTAGTTTATTATTAAGAATTTTTTTATTTAATTGTTTTTCACTTCTACCTAGGCTTATAGAAGCATTAATAAGATCTTTTTTTAAAATACGTAATTCTTTTGGATTTATTGATGCTATTTGATCTATGCCTGGCATTTTTTTATTAAGGGTGAAATGTTTTTCAACTACTTTCGCACCTAAAAAAATACTACCAATTGCAGATATGTTATCTCTAGTATGATCCGAGTACCCTAGTGGAACATTAAATTTTTTATATTTTTCCAATACTTTTATATTAGACATTTCAATTGACGCGGGATAATCCGACGTACATTGAAATAATAAGAACTTTGCTTTTTTTTTCTTAATAATATTTACAGTGTTATCTATTTCTAATTCATCTGACATGCCTGTTGAAAGTAGCAATTCGAATTTATATTTAATAGCTTGTTCTATAAAAATTGTATTATTAAAATTACAAGAACTTATTTTAATTTTTTTTTCTCCAATGCTTCTTAAATCATTTAAACTTTTAAGATCAAATGGGGTACATAAAAAATCAATCTTTTTTCTTTTACAATAAAATTTTATTTTTTTTAGGCTAGAAATTCCCAATTCACAATTCTTTATTATTTCTTGTTGTGATAAGTTTGCAAATTCTTTATTTTTATTTTGGTATGGTGCTTTCTTTGCATATTTTGAAATTAATTCTTCGGCATAAAAATGTTGAAATTTTACACAATCGGCGCCATTTTTTTTTGCACTTTCTATCATCCTTTTTGCAACAGATAAGCTTCCATTATGATTAATGCCTATTTCAGCAATTAAATAGGGTTGTTTTTGTTTTAAAAATTTATTTATATAACTCATTATTGTTTATATTATCTTTTAAGTAAAAATTTTTGTACCAATAAATTGTTTTTTTTAGACCACTTTCAAAATTATTTTTAAATTTTTTATATTTTGATACTTTTTTTTGACTTGGACACCTTCGCAATGTACCTCCTTCTTTAATTTTTCCCTGTTGAATAACAATTTTCATATTAAGGATTTTTTCAATCTTTTTTATAAGTTCTTTGATTTTAGTTTCTTTTGAAAAGCCAACATTAAAAATTCCATTCTCTTTAATTTTTTCAGAAATAAAAATAGTTTGTTTAACAGCATCGTTTATATAACAAAACGCTCTAGTTTCATTTCCATTACCTTGAATTTTAATTTTTACTTTTTTTAATTTAAATTTTTCTGAAGCTTTAAAAATTTTATACATAATTTGTGGAATAACATGTTTTAAACCCATGTTTTCTCCAAAAATATTATGAGGTCTAATTATTTTATATTTTATACCAGTTCCTCTTAAATAGTTAATTGTTACAGACTCTGATATTATTTTTCCGGCAGAATAACTAAATCTTGGATTGAATATGTTTTCAATCTTTATGATTTCTTTTTCACTCGTTGGAATTGCGTTTGGTGATCCGTAAACTTCAGAGGACGAGAACATAATAAAGTTTTTAACTTTTTTTTTCTTTACGAATTCAATAATATTTAATATACCTTTTATACCAACCTCTAATACCGATTCTGGGTACTTGTAAAAGTTTTCTGTCCCATTTATAAATGCAAGATGATAAACATCATCAAATTTTTTTAATTTATTAAGTTTTTCCATATTTCTTATGTCACAGTTCATTGTCTCGATATTTTTAATTTTTTTGAACTTTTTGAAATTTCCCCTTAAATTGTTATCGATCACGGTTACTCTATTTTTCTTAGATAATAATTTAGCTAATTCGTATCCAAAAAAACCACTACCACCAGTTACTAAAATTCTTTTTTTTTTCATTTTTTTTGAAGAATGATAATTTTCATAATTTTAAATATATTTTTAGGATAAAATAAAAAGTTTTTTAAAATATAATAAAAAAATCTAAGCAATAAATAAGGTTTTAAATTTTTATAACGCATTTTATTTAAAAAATTTTCATTTTTCTCTAAAAGTTTTTTATGAGGAATAAATTCATTTTTGAATAAAAAAATAAAACTAAATGGTAAGCTAATTTTTGAATAATTTTTGTTATATATTTCGTAACCCAATATGTAAAAATATTTATTGAACATTAAACTTATTAAATTGATTTCCCTATTTAATAGCATTTTTTTATACTTAAATTCTTGAATATTTTTATTAACATGTTCTGTATGAGTATAAAAAGAACTATCTGATACTTTTGGAGATCCAAGATATGTGAGTTTTTCGTTAAAAGTTAATTTTATTTTTAAATTATTAGATAAATTTTTTAAAAAGTTTTTGGTATCTTTCCACATATCTTCGTATTTAAGAAGTATATATTCCCTCTTCACATCAAAAAATGATAAACTTAAACATATTGCATCTAAAGAATAAAAATTAACATTTCGAACAACAGTGTTTGAGTTATTTGAGTTCAAATATTGATTGAAGTAGTAATTTTTTAAACTCATGAACAAATCATATGGGTTTCTTGCTAAATAAATGAACTTAGGTTTGAAAAAAAACTTCTCAACATGTAAGAAGTTATTTGAGTAAAAAGCATCAAAAAAGATGGCCTCAATATCTTCTAAATTTATATCAAAAGCCTTTGCATAGCAAAAATATAAAAGAAAATATATTTTTTTTTCATTAAGATCGTTGCTTTCAATAATGTTATCAAAAATTGATTTAAATTTTCTTTTTTTATTTTCATCAAATTTTTTTATTCGTTTTAAAAAATTTTTTTCTAAAATATACTGACACATATCTTTTTTTTTTAAAGTTTTAATAAAACTAATTTCTTTAAGTAATTTATCTGGATGGTGCATTATTAAAATATTTTTATTTGTATCAATTAGACCTGAAAATAATGCTCTGCCACATCTACCAGCACCAACTATGAAATAAAATTTTTTTTTTTGAAAATCTTTAAACTGATTATAAATTTTAAAGTCTAAACTCATCTTTTTTATCGAAGACATTAATACATCTTTTTAAAAACTTTACACAATTAACAGGATCTACACCAACAGCAGTCTCAGCAGCCAATACAAGTCCCTTTGCGCCCTGAATAATAGTTGAGTATATATCATGACTCTCAGCTCTTGTGGGTTGATTTTCTTTAATCATAGTTTCAAGAAGGTTGGTAGCAACGTATGTCTCGAATTTATTTTTTTTTGAAAATTGAAGTATTTTTTTTTGTATCAAAGGAATTTCCTCAATTGGAACATATCTTGATAGATCACCTCTATCTATTAACATTGCATTTGATTTTTTTGCAATACTTCTCAAATTTTTAAGAGCATTTAGTGTTTCAATTTTTGAAATTATAAATTTTTTAGATCCACAGACTTCTTTAACGAGTTCAATATCTTTTGTATAATTAACGAATGAAATGGCTAAAAATTTTATTTTTTTTTTGTTAGCTAATTCTAGTGCAAATTTATCCTTTTCTGTTAAAGCAGGTAAGTTTAACTTTGAACTCAAATGGACACCCTTATTAGCTCCTAAAATCCCTTCTTTTATAACCATACATCTTAGAAAATTTTCTCTTTTATTATAACCTAGAACTTTTAGCTGCAAACTGTTAAAGCCTATATCAATAGTCGAGTTTTTGCTAACTTGATTCATTTTAAATTTTGGAAGTAGATAGATTTTTTTTTTGGTGCTATTAATATTTGTGTTAAATACTTTAACTATACTTTTTCTTTTTAAAAAAACATTTTTTTTTATAAAACTTGTACGTACTTGCGCTCCTTCTGTATCGATACAGATATTTTTTATTTTATTTTTTTTTAAATAATTGATTTTCTTCTCTATATCATACTTTGGCGTATGAGATAAATTTATTCTAAAAATATCAACTTTTTCACTTTTAAGTTTATTTAAAACTTTTTTATTAAAAGATTTTGGACCTAATGTGCAAATAATTTTAATTTTTTTCATATTTGATTTTTTTTTTAACTAAATTTAGTTGTTTCATAACATTTGTAATTTTTAAATTTTTTAATTCTAATGTACAAAAATCTTTATCTTTTTTGATATATTTCCAAAACCAGCTATGTGTAGTCACATTTTTATTTTCATCAGCTAGACCATTATTATCACTTAAATGATAACCTTTTATATACTTATCAAGTTTTATCAAATAATCCTCAGGTTTAAATTTTAATGTTTTTGCAGATACCTTTAAATGTGCAACATCAACTAACAATCCAACATTATTATTTCCACATTTTTTCATTATTTTAAAAGCATCTACATAGCTCGACATAATAAAAGGGTTTTTATCAAATCTAGAGAGATTTTTTTTTGTTATAACGTTATTTTCAATTAAAATTTTCACATTTTTTTTCTTTGCATAATTAGCTAAAATATTTAACCTTTTAATAAAAAGTTCTAGACATTTACTATGATCATTTACAATATTTCTTTCCAATGTTTTACCAAAATCCTTTAAATTTGGGTCTACTAAAAAACCAGCGTGAAAACTAAAATATTTAGCTTTAATTTTGCTTGAAAAATTTATCGATCTTTTCAAATGATTCATTGTTTTAGTAAAAATTTTATTATTTTTTGAAGCTAAATTTATTATAAAGGCTTTTTTGGGCACTGGAAAATAGTTATGTATTTGAGAATCAATATTTAATTGTTTAATTTTTTTTAAGATATTTTTCTCATAATTTCCTGAAGAAAATTCAATTTTATTTATACCGTTTTTAATAAATTTTTTTGCGATTGCTAAAGTTTTTATGTCTTTTTCCAAACCAGTAGAAATATAAATCTTCATAATAAGTAACTAATCTCTAATAGAATAAAATTTGTAATTAAAAAAAAACTTATTTACAAAATAACAAAATATATTCCCAAATAAATATATGAAGTATTTTATAGTTTTACCAACAATATTTCTTTTTTTAAATAATTTAGAATTGATCTTGTATGAACTATCGTTAATTATATTAATTACCCTTATTTTATTTCGCCCTACCTCATTATAGATTTTTTCATCAAGATAAACACTAGAAATAATTGGAAAATATCCATTTTTAATTACTATTTTAGCTAAACCTAAAACTCGTTTATTTTGTTTAGCTCTATAATGTAATCTATAACTAAGATTAAAACTTATTAAAGAACAGACAATATCGCCATAAATTAAAAAACTTTTATTTTTTCTTTTGGTTAATTTTTTTGATAAAATGGTCTTCCATGAACCTGGGAGACCAAACAACCATATTCTCTTACTCATTCTTTTGCTAATAAAAATTTTTATTTAATATTTTGAAATACTTAAAAAAGAGTTATTTTACAATAAAATTATTTGATTAATATTTGTCTTGTCAAATTTTTTTCTAGGCTTATTTCATAACCAACTAGTTTATATTCAGTTTTTCTTATTCATTTTTATATGGAAATCTCTTGTTTTTAAAAAACGGTGAATTTTTGAAACCAATATATTTTTATAATTTATTTAATCAAATCTAGTTTGATTTTTTTTTAACAAATCAAGATGATAGAATTATAGAAACCTAAGATTTCAGATAGGAGAAATAGCTTATTAAATATTGTGGCTTTAAAATAAATGTAACTTGATATAAAATATCAGATAAGTGATTTTTGAAAAAAATAATGATTATAGGAAAAGAAATATATAAATTTGCAAAACAACTTTGGCCATTAAATAGAAGTTTGACTGGTGAAGGAGTAAGAGAAACCTTGAGAGAGATCAATTCTCATATTCCAAATCTTGTTACAAAATCAATTAAAACTGGTACTAAAGTCTTTGATTGGACTGTCCCTAAAGAATGGCAAGTAAATGATGCATATATAATTACTCCTGCCGGAAAGAAGGTATGTGATTTTAAAAGAAATAATCTTCATCTGATTGGATATAGTGTTCCCTTCAAGGGCGAAATGTCTTTGAATGAATTAAAGAAACATCTTTATACTCTTCCAAATCAACCTCATGCAATTCCTTACATCACAAGTTATTATGAGAAAAAATGGGGGTTTTGTATATCTCAAAATAATTTTAATAAATTAAAAAAAGGTATTTATAAAGTGGTTGTTGATACTAAATTATTTAATGGGGTACTGAATTATGGAGAACTTTATATACCTGGTAAACTTAAAAAGGAAATATTTCTAAGTACTTATATTTGTCATCCTTCGATGGCTAATAATGAATTATCAGGTATTGCTGTATTAACCTTTTTATCTCAATGGCTTGAAAAGCTTGATAATAGAGAATTTTCCTATCGAATAGTTTTCGTTCCAGAGACAATAGGATCAATTACATATTTGAGTATTAATTATAAAAAAATGAAAAAAAACATTTGTGCTGGTTTTAACATTACTTGTGTAGGTGATGATAGAAAATATTCTTATTTACCCTCACGTAACGGTTCCACAGTAAGTGATGATGTTGCAAAACATATTCTTCGTTGGATTGATCCAAAATTTATTAATTATACTTGGCTGGACAGGGGCAGTGACGAACGTCAATATTGTGCACCAGGAATTGACCTTCCAATAGCCTCAATAATGCGATCTAAGTATGGAGAATATCCAGAATATCATACATCTCTAGATAATTTTGAAAATGTAGTTTCACCTGAAGGCCTTAATGGCGGATATTGGGCAATTAGGAAAGCGTTAGAACTTTTAGAAAGAAATAAAAAATTTCAAGTAACTAAATTATGTGAACCACAAATGAGTAAAAGAAAATTATATTCTACTCTATCAACTAAAAAAAAAAATTTACAAACAAATCTTATGATGGATTTTCTTAGCTTATGTGATGGAAAAACCCCTCTACTGGATGTTGCCAATAAGCTAAATGTACCTGCTTGGGAATTATACGATTTAGTTGAAGTACTAAAAAAAAAAAAGTTTAATTATTGAAAAAAAAAAAA
>MDTB01103708.1_pt1 | contig 10088 bp, 5 predicted proteins | sample 811161 | NCBI WGS metagenome assembly MDTB01 (sample SAMN05326650, study PRJNA326480) | marine metagenome | isolation source: seawater | place: Mediterranean Sea | collected 2009
AAGTAGAATTAATAGATGGGAAAAGAACAATTTCAATAGAACCAAGTGAAGAAACTTTAGAAGTTGATTTTCAATTAGATTATAAAAATAAAATTATTGGAAAACAAAAGAATATAATAAATTTTCAAACCGATAAACTAGAAGAAGTATCAGAATCAAGAACATTTTGTTTAATGGAAGACATAGAAAAGATAAAAAAACTTGGATTAGCTAAAGGGGGATCTTTGGATAATGCTGTAGTGGTAGGATCTGATAAAGTTTTGAATAAAGATGGATTAAGAAATCATAATGAATTTGTTAACCACAAAATATTAGATTTAGTAGGAGATTTCTTACTTTCAGGCTTTAGAGTGATTGGTAAAGTTAATTGCTATCATGGAGGTCATGAACTGACTAATTCTTTCATAAGAAAATTAATGAAATCAGAGTCAGCTTTCGCTCAAATTGAATTAGAAACTATAACATTTTCAGAAAACAGAAGTCCTTTACACTCAGTAAAAACAGCTGTTAACGCCTAATCATTAAAATTTACCATTAACCTTAAATTTGTTATTAGTTTAGCAATGTTAATCAGAAATTTTTTTTTAACTATTTTAATTATTTTAATTTCTTGTGCCAAAGAAGAGGTAAATTATAAGCCAAAAGAAAAAGTAAACCCTTATACTTTGTACAAAGAAGCACATTCTGCACTTGAAAAAAATGATTTTTTTTACGCCCAAAAAAAATTTTCTGAAGCAGAATTAAATTTTGACGTTGTTGAATATGCCGCTAAATCATCAATCATGACTAGTTACTGTTTATACAGCATAAGATTTTATACCGAAGCTATTGACAATATAAATAAATATTTAAAAAAGTATCCAGCTGATAAGAATGTAATTTATGCACACTATTTAATTGCATTAATATATTTTGAACAAATTACAGATGAAAAAAAAGATGTTGAGCCAGTTTTAAAAGCTAAAGATAAAATAGATTTTTTTTTAAAAGAATTTCCTAACAATGATTATGCTATTGATCTTCAATTTAAAAAAGATTTAATTATAAATCAATTAGCTGCAAAAGAACTTTATGTAGCTAAATATTATATTGCTACACAAAAATGGATACCAGCAATCAACAGATTAAAGATCATCATTAACGATTACGATCAAACAGTATTTGTAGAAGAAGCTTTACACAGATTAGTCGAAATTTATTTTTATTTAGGCTTAGAAGAAAAATCAAAAAAATACGCAAAACTATTGGGATATAATTATAATTCTGGTGAGTGGTTTAAGCAATCTTATAAAATCTTAAATAAAGAATACAAAATAAATAAAACTAACGATAAAAAAAATAATGAAAGTTTACTAAAAAAAATTATTAACAAAATTAAATAGATTTTAATCGATGTTAAATAAACCCCAAATTATAAAAAATTTTAAAAAAAAAGTTAGTAAATTGAAAAAATATAATGATCTTTATTTCAATCAAGATAGTCCATCAATTTCAGATAGTGAATATGACTTGTTAAAAAGAGAATTAATAGATTTAGAAAAAAATTATTCATTTATAAAAAATTTGAACCTACTAAGTAAGTTAGTCGGTTCACCACCAAAAAATAAGTTTAAAAAATTTCCCCACTTAAAACCAATGCTTTCTCTTTCTAATGCTTTCGAAAAAAGTGATATGTCAGATTTTATGAAGAAAATTAATAATTTTTTAAATACAAATAAAAAAGAAATTGAACTTTTTTCTGAACCAAAAATTGATGGAATTTCTGCAACTCTAATTTACGAAAAAGGAACTTTGATAAGAGGGTTATCAAGGGGTGACGGAGTAATAGGAGAAGATATTTTAGAAAATATAAAAACTATTAAGACCATTCCTAAAACGATAAACAATACAGACGTTCCCCAACTATTAGAAATTCGTTGTGAAATTTTTATAGGAAAAAAAGATTTTTCTATAATAAAAGATAAGTTTGCAAACCCGAGAAACGCGGCCGGAGGATCTCTCAGACAAAAAGACTCTAAAGAGACAGCCAAAATTCCACTCAAATATTTTGCTTACGGGTTTGGAGCAGTTGAACCAATGATATTTAAAAAACAATCAGAATTTTTAGAAAAAATAGCTAACTGGGGGTTTATAACTAATCCTTTAGCTTTAAAGGTAAATGGATTAGATGAAATTGAAAAAGGGCATGAAAAAATTGATAAGATGCGTTCAGCGTTAGACTATGATATTGATGGTATTGTCTACAAAGTAAACAATCTAAGTTTACAAAAAAGATTAGGAAACACTTCTAATTCCCCCCGATGGGCAATAGCATATAAATTCTCTGCTGAAAAAGCTACTACAAGAATAAAAAAAATTGTAATTCAAGTAGGTAGGACAGGTGCAATTACGCCTGTTGCTAAAGTTGAACCAGTAACGGTTGGTGGCGTAGTTGTTTCAAATGCTACATTGCACAATGAGGAAGAAATAGAAAGAAAAGATATACGAGTTGGGGACACAATTATTATCCAAAGAGCTGGAGACGTTATTCCTCAAGTAGTTTCAGTAGATAAGTCTAAAAGAGATAAAAAAAGTAAAAAATTTGAATTTCCGTCTAAATGTTTATGTGGAGCAGAAACTAAAAAAGAATTAAGTAAAACAACAAAGAAACTCGATGCTGTAAGAAGATGCAATAAAGGTTATGAGTGTGATTTTATCGCAAAAGAAAAACTTAAACATATAGTGTCCAAAGAAGCTTTTAATATCGATGGGTTAGGAAAAAAAGTTATAGATCAATTATGGAATTTAAAGTTTGTAAGAAAACCGTCAAATATTTTTAGATTGAACTACGGCAAAATAAGAGAATTAGAAGGTTGGGGTGATCTTTCAATAAAAAATTTAGAAAAATCAATAAATAATTCAAGAAAAATAAATCTTGATAAATTTATTTTTTCTATAGGAATTAGACATATAGGACAAGAAAATGCAAAAATACTTGCTGGTTTTTTTCAATCAATAAATAGTTTTAAAAATTTCATGAATACTAAAAATAAGAGCCAAATCTATAAGAATTTAATAGAATTAGACGGTATTGGAGACACCCAAATTGAGTCAATGAAAAGTTTTTTTTTTAGTAAAATTAATTTAAAAATTATAGAGGATCTTTTAAAAGAACTAGATATCGAAGACTTTAAAATAAAATCAGGAGATGGAATTTTTTCTGATAAAAAAATTATGTTCACAGGAGGATTTAAAAATATGAGCAGATCTGAAGCCAAGTCAATAGCAGAAAATAACGGAGGTAAAGTATTAGGTTCAATATCTAAAAAATTAGATTATTTAGTTGTAGGGGAAAACAAACCAACCAAAAAAAAAATTGATCAAGCAAGAGGTTTAAAAATTAAAATGATATCTGAAAAAGAATGGAATGAAATTTTAAATAATTGAGCAAGCTTTTTTTAATTCATTGATCTCATTTTTCAACATAAAATCTTTAATAGTGTAATACACTTTTTGGTGGTACTTATTAATCCATTTTTTCTCGTTTTGATTTAGTAACCTTTTATTGATAAGATTTTTATCAATTGGCGCCATTGTTAAATTCTCAAAAATTTTTTTTCTTTTATATTTTTTTATATAAATCAAATTTTCAATTCTAATACCAAAGTGGTCTTTTTCGTAATATCCAGGCTCATTAGACACCACCATCCCCTCTTGAAGTTTTATATTGTTATTTTTTGATATTGCATGAGGACCCTCATGAACATTGAGAAAATATCCCACACCATGGCCAGTGCCATGAGCGTAATCTAAACCGACTTGTTTTAAATATTTTCTGGCTTTATTATCTAATTCTGAGCCTGAAGTATCTTTTTTCAAATTATAATCAGCAACAGCAATATGTCCTTTAAGAACTCTAGTAAAAATATTTTTAATTCTTTTGTTTGAATTATTTAATGAAATTGTTCGAGTTACATCTGTAGTCCCAAATTCATATTGACCACCAGAGTCAACTAAATAAATATCACCATTTTTTAATTTTCTATTAGTTTTATTTGTTGCTTTGTAGTGTATTATTGCTCCATTAGGACCGGAGCCTGAAATTGTAGGAAAGCTTGAGAATTTAAATTTTTTATTAATTTTTCTAAAATCATATAATTTTTTTGATGCACTTATTTCAGTAACATTTTTTCGGACAAAATTCTTTTTTAACCAAAATAAAAACTTAGTTAGTGCTGCACCATCGTATATATGTGATCTTATAATATTTTTTAATTCTTTTTTACTTTTAATTGATTTAAGTAAATAAATCGGATCTTGATAATTAAGTATTCTGTTATTCTTTGAAATTAAATTTTTAAAATAAAAAGAACAAGTATTTTCATCTAAAATAAATTTTTTTTTTTTAATTTTTATTAGAGTGTTATAAATTAGTTCTTTCTTAATAAATTTTATTTCACCAAAATTTCTTTTAAAAGCAGAAGGAATTTTCCTTAAATCGCAAAAAAAATTAATATTTCTATTGTGATCTATTAAAACGTGGCAATACGGGATTGGAGTATATTTAGCATCGAAGCCTCTTATATTAAATAGCCAAGCATTATTTTCACTTGAGGTTATAAATTGATAGTGAGCCCCTCTTTTTTTTAGATTAGATAAAATTTTATTTACTTTTAATTTATAATTCAAACCAACAGAACTTTTCGGTAATTTGTAGAATACACCTTTGGTTTTAACTATTTCCCTTTTCCAAATTTGATCGATCAAATTATTATTTAAAGGTTTTAATTTATAGTTTCCCCTGCTAAAAAATTTTTTAAGCATTTTCGAGGTAAATAAATTTGGATCAAATCCTATAATTATTTTTTTGCTCTTCAAAATATCACTTGGTAATTTATCAGGTATCGTAATTATTTTATAAAATTTACCACTTTGATTATTTGCTTGTAATGTATATCTACCATCAACGAACAAATAGTTTTTATTTTTTAAGATTAACGCAAATCCAAATGAGCCTGAAAAATTGGAAATATAATTAAGTCTATCGTTATGCTTTGGGGTATATTCTCCAAAAAACTCATCATTCTTGGGGACTATATAACCATCAATTTTTTCCTTTTCGAATATTTTTTTTAATTTATTTATTTTTTCCATTTAATCATTTTATTTTTTTTATATCTATCCCATCCTGGACTTCTATACCCTTCATCAAATTCTATTGAATTATCTTGATTGAAATCAAAATCATCTGACTCATCTAAGCTAATTTCGTTTTTTTCAACACTTTCATCAGGAATCTCATTGATAAATCTGGACGGTAGTGCATCAATCCAATCCCCGTGATAGGCTCTTTTCATTGCAAAAGATAGGTATGCCTCTTTTTTTGCACGTGTAATCCCTACGTATGCTAATCTTCTTTCCTCTTCTAAAGCAAAATCTCCTTTTTCCTCTAAGGATTTTTGATGAGGAAACAAACCCTCCTCCCATCCAGGAAGGAAAACAATATCAAACTCTAGACCTTTAGCAGCATGCATTGTCATTAAATTAACTTTTGCACCTTCCCACTCCTGATCTATTGATGTAGCAAGCGCTACGTGTTCTAAAAAACTTTGTAAGTTATCATAATCTTGCATTGCTCTTAATAATTCTTTCAAATTTTCTAACCTATTTTCATTTTCAAGATCTTTTTTATTTTTAAGCATTGAAGAATAACCTGATTCGTCTAGTACTAATTTCAAAAGATCAAAGTGCTTCATGTTTTGATTATCTTTACGCCATTTTTGAATCATATCAATTAACTGTTTAAGTGAAGTTTTTGTTTTAGGTTTGAAATCACCTTTTTCAATAATCTTAATTATAGAGTCCTCTAGACATAATTTATTAGCTTTTCCGAAAGTATAAATTTGATTTAGCGTACTATCACCAACTCCTCTTTTAGGATTTCCAATAACCCTTTCTAGAGCCAAATCGTCAAATTTTTGATTTATAACTCTCAAATATGAAACTGCGTCTTTAATTTCTGCTCGCTCATAAAACTTAATACCACCAAGCACCCGATAACCAATACCTACTTGAAGAAATCTTTCTTCGAATTCTCTAGTTTGATAAATTGCTCTAACAAGAATAGAAACATTATTGAGAGAATATTTTTTTCTTATTTTTTTATCGATTATATCGCTGATACCTTGAGCTTCATCTTTTCCAGTTCTGTAACAATTAAGTTTAACTAGCTCTCCTTGATTTGCCGATGACCATAATTTTTTACCCACTCTATTAGAATTATTAGAAATCAAAATTGACGCTGTTTCCAATATATTTTTTGTTGATCTATAGTTTTGCTCTAATTTAAAAACTTTACAATTTTTATAAATTTGATCAAAAGTAAGAAAATTTTTTATTTCTGCACCTCTCCAGCTATAAATAGATTGATCATCATCACCTACGCAACAAATATTTTGATTTTTATTTACTAAAAGATTTAGCCATTTATTTTGAATAAAATTCGTATCTTGAAATTCATCTACTAAAATATATTTAAAATTATTTTGATATATCTCTCTTATATCATCATGTTCTTCAAATAGTTTTACACAGAATAAAATTAAATCTCCAAAATCAAATGCGTTTAAATCTTTCGTTTTATTTTGATATATTTCGTAAACTTTTAAAATTGATTTGATTATTGATCCAGATTTTTCCAATTTTACATCTTTAGGTAAGAGGCCTTTATTCTTCCATTGATCAATATGATACATAATTAGTTGAGGAGAAAACTTTTTTGCATCTAAGTCCTCACCTTTTACAATATTCCTAATTAATTTTTTTTGATCATCAGTATCTAAAATCGTAAAATTACTTTTGTAATGTAGAGCTTCAGCATGTCTTCTCAAAAATTTTACACTTATCGAATGAAATGTTCCAAGCCATGGCACAGCATTTGAACTACCTTTAATATACTGCATAACTCTGTTTTGCATTTCCTTCGCTGCTTTATTTGTGAATGTGACACATAATATTTGATTGGCCCACGCTTTTTTTTGATTAATAATATGAATAAGTCTTGTAGTTAAAACCCTCGTTTTACCAGAGCCAGCTCCAGCAACAATTAAGTTAGGTCCTTCTGTACTAAGAACAGCTTCTTTTTGTTCCTTGTTTAAGTTTTCAATTAAATTATCTATGTTATTCATAAGAGAGAATTTCATTTATATACCAGTTATAAAAATAAAAAAAATGTTAAATAGATTTTATAAAACAATTCACAACAAGTACTCTAGATTTTTTAGATTTATTTTTTTTTTAAGATATTTATTGTTAATTTTCTTTATATCATTAGGCTTATTTTTAATTATACCTAATTTTTTTAATTATGAAAAAAGAGTAAGTACAATTAAAAATTACATTTTTAAAAATTACAATTACGATATTAAAAAGTTTGAAAAAATTTCGTTTCACTCGTTTCCAACGCCACGACTAGAATTAAGTAATGTTTTAATAAATTTTAAAAATTCAAGTATAAAATCAAGTACTCAAAATTTAATAATCTACCCAAAACTTGTAAGTATTTATAATTTCAAAAACTTTGAAATTAGAAAATTATATTTAAAGGAAAATAATATAATTTCAAATTCATCTGATCTAAGGTTATTAGTAAATTACTTACTGGGAAAGAATAATAAATTACACTTTGATAATTTAAATATTGATATCGTTGAGGAAAATAAAACTATTTTTAAGCTAAAAAACGTTCAATTTGTTAATTTTGGGTATAATAAAAATCTAATTACTGGAAAGATTTTTGATAAAAAATTTAAAGCAGAGATAAAAGATAACTATGAAATCTTAAAATTTAAATTATTAAAATCTGGCATAAATATAGATATAAACTTAGATCAAATCATAAAAATTAATTCTATTAAAGGTGATTTAAAAGCTAAAATTCTTTCAAATAATTTAAAATTTGATTTTGAGTATGGCAATAATTCATTAAATATTTTTAATTCATATTTTAGAAATAAAGAATTAACTTTTTCTAATAATAGTTTAATAATTTTTAATCCTTTTTTAGAAATAAATTCTTACTTTGAGGTTGATAAAATAGATTTTAAAAAATTCAAAAAATTTGATCTAGATAAGTTGCTAAAAAATAAAGATATAATAAAAAAAATTAATAGTAAAAATGAAATTAATTTTACATCGAAAAAATTTAGGAAAAATTTAATTGACGATATAAATTTAAAAATTGATTTAGCTTATGGTACGATGAACTATGAAAAAAAACTATCTATCCTTGATAGTCTTTTTCAATGCAGTGGTGATATTAATTTTTTAGAAGAATACCCCATTTTGTATTTTGACTGTTCAGTCGTTTCCGACAACAAAGAGAAGCTATTTAAAAAATTTTCTATAAAATCAAAAGATAAAAATAAAATATTGAATATTTTTGCAAAAGGTAATTTAAATATTTTTAATAAAAAACTTAACTTAAAATATTTGTCGATGAACAACAATTATCAAGCTTCAAAAGAAGATCTGGCATATTTTAAAATGACCTTTGAAAATATTCTATTCGATGAAAGTTTTTTTGATATTTTTAATTTAAAAAAAATAAAAGCTTTTATTTTAGAGGTATCTTAATTTATTTAGGTTTTGTCATTTTGAGAGGGCTCATTATTTTATCGTACTCCCTCTCTTTAATAAGTCCAGATTTAATCACTTCTTGTTTTAAAGTTGTTCCATTTTTATGTGCGCTTTTAGCAATTTGAGCAGCTTTATCATAACCAATTTTCGGCGCTAAAGCGGTTACAAGCATTAAAGAATTATCTAACAAATGTTTTATTCTTTTTTTATCTGCTCGAATACCTTTTACACAATACAACGCGAAAGTTTTAGATGAGTCACTCATTATTTCAATTGATTGTAAGATATTGTGAATAATTAGAGGTTTGAAAACGTTCAATTCAAAATGTCCATGAGAGCCAGCCATGGTAATACCATTATGATTTCCAATTACTTTTACACATACCATTGTTACTGCTTCTGATTGGGTCGGATTAATTTTACCTGGCATAATAGATGAACCTGGTTCATTTGAAGGTAAAATTAGTTCTCCATATCCCGCTCTAGGACCAGATCCTAAGAATCTAATGTCATTAGCAATTTTCATTAAACATACCGCTGTCGTGTTTAAAGTACCTGAAAAATTTACAATCTCATCGTGAGCTGCTAAAGCAGCAAATTTATTTGTTGCAGGTTTAAAAGGGATTTTTGTAATTTTGCTTATTTCTTTTATGATCTTTTTATCAAAACTTTTCCTTGTATTTAAACCTGTTCCAACAGCAGTACCGCCTTGGGCTAAGTAATAAATTTCTTTAAGAGCATTTTCTATTCTTAAAATACATTTCTTTAGTTGTGAGTGGTATCCTGAAAATTCCTGTCCTAAAGTTAAAGGAGTAGCATCTTGTAAATGAGTTCTACCTACTTTTACAATATTCTTAAATTCTTTTGTTTTTTTTGCTAATTCTTTTTCAAGTAATTTTAATGAAGGTAAAAGTTTCTCTCTTGCTTTAATTGCTATTGCAATATTCATTGCTGAAGGAAATACATCATTTGTGGACTGAGATTTATTGACATGATCATTAGGATGTACAGGTTTTTTTGAACCTAATTTACCACCCATCATTTGTATGGCTCTATTAGCAATTACCTCATTAACATTCATATTAGTTTGGGTGCCTGAACCTGTCTGCCAAACTTTTAAAGGAAAGTGATCATCATGTTTTCCTTTAATAACTTCTTCAGCAGCTTTAACAATATACTTACCGACTCTACCATCTAAATCTTTGTTTTTTGCGTTTACGATTGCTGCTGCTTTTTTTATAATTGCAATTGAATGAATTACCAAAGGTCTAACTAAAAAATCACCGATGTTGAAATATTTGTTAGATCTTTCTGTTGAAGCACCCCAATACTTATCACCAGGAACTTTAATTTTTCCAATAGTATCAAATTCTGTTCTGTATTTCATATTTGAATCATTGATATAATACACCCTTATTAAATAATTATAAAATATAAAGGATAAGAAATGACTAATTTTGAAAGTGTTAAAA
>MDTB01113121.1_pt1 | contig 10088 bp, 5 predicted proteins | sample 811161 | NCBI WGS metagenome assembly MDTB01 (sample SAMN05326650, study PRJNA326480) | marine metagenome | isolation source: seawater | place: Mediterranean Sea | collected 2009
ATACGCCAGGTTAAAATTTGGTCTTTATCTCAGAGGAATAAAGATATAAATTCTAAAGCAAACTATAGGGTATCAAAAAAAATATTAAATCCTAAGCAAACAAGTAAGTCTAAAAAAATAAATAGTAAGGAAAAAATTAAATGAAAAAATATATTTTAGTAATATTATTATCCTTTTTTTATCCTCAATGAGCCATGTGAGGAAATCCTTCATTGCCAGTTGGCAGTGCTGATAAAGGTGTAGGTCTTGGAGCTGGAGAAATTATGCTTACAACAGACTTTGTATACAACCATATTGATTGGGAGCATTCTCCTATTGGCAATGAACCATTTTATCATTCTGGAATACTTAATTCCAAGATACTTAATTTGGGATTAACGATTGGTTTAAATGATTATTGGAATGTAACAATTAATCAATTGATAATTGAAAGATGTATGGAATGGCATCCTAAAGAAACAAGTTCTCATCATAGGACAGAATGTAGCTCATCTGATTTTGAAAATGCTAATGGAGGTTATTTAGGTGATACATCAGTAAAATTTAAGTATTTGCTTGAAAATCAAGGTAAAGGCCCTGGAAATCGTTTTTTCATCGGAGGTGGTTTAATAATTCCTTCAAATTATGCATTAACATACAATCCTTTTTTAAGTGATAATGGTGAATATCAAGATCATAGACATTTTGCATTGAGTGAAGGTGCACATAAAATAGTTTTTGATTTTCAGTTTTTTCAAAAAAGAAAAACAAATCCAGTGTTTTGGGGTGTAACTTTTGGATTAATACACCCTTTGGAAAGCAGTGATTATGGTTTTTATCCTTCAAAAGTTTATGATTTTTCATTGACGGCTCTAAGTGGACCAACAAAAATTAAAACTAACTTTTTTATGATTTCATCAATTGGTTTGAGTTATGCCTATAGATATACAACTAATGCTAAATGGGATGATGCTATTGCTCCAAATTCAAAATCTAATACACATATTCCAGGAATTAGTATTATTATAGGATCTAAAAACTTAGTAAAAGGATCGATTGGTTTGAATTTTTCAAGAGCTTATTTAGATAATTTAAATACAAATGATGATGTAGTAGAACAAGATGCAAAAGTATGGCAATTTTCATTAAGTTATAGAATAATTTTAGATAAATATATAGATAGATTATATTGGAATTAAATATGAAAACTTTACAACTACATAATACACTTAGTAAAACTAAAGAAGATTTTATTCCTGTAGATAAGAATCATGTTAAAATGTATACATGTGGACCTACGGTTTATAATTATGCACATATTGGTAATGCTAGGCCAGCTGTTGTAAGTGACTTGCTTGTTAGATTATTAAGATATTTATTTCCTAAAGTAACATATGTATCTAATATAACAGATATAGATGATAAAATTATTAAAGCGTCAAAAGAAACAAATAAACCGATAAACCAAATAACTAAAAAATTTGAAAAAATTTATAATGAAGATATGGCTTCTTTGGGCGTTTTACCTCCAGATATTCAGCCTAGAGCGACAGAACATATTAGTGACATGATTAATCTTGTCAAAGATATGATAAATAATGGGTGTGCTTATGAATCAGAAGGTCATGTTCTATTTGATGTCAATTCATATAATGCGTATGGAAAACTATCAGGTAGAGATATTCAAGATCAATTAGCAGGTAGTCGAGTTGAAGTTGCCTCATATAAAAAAGACCCTGGTGATTTTGTTTTATGGAAGCCTAGTATCGGAGATGATCCAGGTTGGAATTCTCCTTGGGGCTTTGGAAGACCTGGATGGCATTTAGAATGTTCAGCAATGTCTGAAAAAAATTTAGGTTTACCATTTGATATTCATGGTGGAGGTATGGACTTAATCTTCCCTCATCATGAAAATGAAGTTGCTCAAAGTTGCGGTGCTCATGGAGAACAAAATGATCCTAAAATATTCGTAAGATATTGGATTCATAATGCTATGCTTAATATTGGCGGTAAAAAAATGTCAAAATCTTTAGGTAATATTTTTTATATAAGAGATTACACCGATAAGTATCCTGGAGAGGTTTTAAGATTTGCTTTGATGTCAGGACACTATAGGCAATCTTTAAATTGGACAGATAAATCTATTGAGCAAGCACACAGTACTTTAAATCGTATTTATAGAATTTTAAAGAAAGTTGAAGATATAAATATAGATCAAAATAACGTAAATTCAATACCAGATAGTGTACTGGATTGTTTGTGTGATGATTTGAATACACCTGAAGCTTTAGCAAAGCTTAATCATATTGTTAATAAATTATCTAAAGCAAGTAGTAATAGTGAAAAAAAAGAATTAAAAGAACAGGTTTATGCAGTTTCTAATATACTTGGAATTTTAAAAGAATCACCAGATAAATGGTTAGGAATTGGACAGTCGGATGATAATGTAGATGAAATTAATAAATTAATAGCTGAAAGAAATCAAGCAAGAAAATTAAAAGATTTTAGTAAAGCTGATGATATTAGAAATAAATTAGCAAAAATAGGCGTTGAAATTGAGGATACTCCAGATGGAACAATTTGGAGTAAGAAATAATATGAGTGATAAATTAATAAATATAACACTTCCTGATGGAACGATTTTAAATAAACCAGTTGGTACCACAGGATATGATATTGCTTATGGAATATCAGAGTCTTTAGCAAATCAATCAATTGCTGTTGAAATTGATAATGAATTTAAAGATTTGTATTATCCGATGAATGATGATTGTTCATTGAAAATACTTAAAAAAGATGCTGATTATGCTCTTGAGTTAATCAGACATGACTGTGCACATGTAATGGCTGAAGCTGTTCAAGCTTTATATCCAGGAACTCAAGTGACAATTGGTCCAGCAATTGAACATGGTTTCTATTATGATTTTGCTAGAGATAAACCTTTTACAGTTGATGACCTTGATAAAATTGAAAAAAAAATGCATGATATAATTGATGAAGGTATTGAATTTAAAAGAGAAGTATGGGATAGAGATGAAGCTATTAAATACTTTAAAAATGAAGGTGAACTTTATAAAGCTGAAATTATTAATGATTTACCTGAAAATGAAGAGGTTACTATTTATCGCCAAGGAAGCTGGCTTGATTTATGCAAAGGTCCTCATTTGCCAACAACAAAACATATTGGTAAATCATTCAAGTTAATGAAAGTAGCTGGAGCTTATTGGAGAGGTGATGAAAATAATGAAATGTTAACTCGAATATATGGAACGGCTTGGAGGACTGATAAAGAGCTTAGAAGCTATCTTAATATGCTTAAAGAATCAGAGAAAAGAGATCACCGAAGAATTGGTAAGGAAATGAAGCTTTTTACATTTGATGAAGAAGTTGGAGCAGGATTACCTCTTTGGCTTCCCAATGGTTCTGTTTTAATAGAAGAATTAGAAAAACTAGCCAAAGAATCAGAAGCAGAAGCTGGCTATGATCGAGTTAAAACACCTCATATAACAAAAGGTTCATTATATGAAAAATCTGGTCATTTATCTCACTATAAAGAAAGTATGTTTCCTGCAATGGATATTGATGGAAATAAGTATTATTTGAAACCTATGAATTGTCCCCATCATCATAAAATATTTGCAAGTTTACCAAGAACTTATAAAGAATTACCAGTAAGATTAGCAGAGTATGGTACATGTTATAGATATGAAAAATCAGGTCAGTTATTTGGTCTTATGAGAGTCAGAAGTATGCAAATGAATGATGCCCATATATATTGTACTGAGGAACAATTTAAGGATGAATTTTTATCTGTATGTAAAATGTATTTGTACTATTTTAAAATATTTGGTATTGAAAAATATGAAATGAGATTGAGTCTACATGATCCTAAGAAATTAGGAGAAAAATATGTTGATGAACCTGAACTTTGGCTCAAGACTGAAGAATTAGTAAGGGAAGCATTGCAAGATGGGAAATTAAATTTTGTTGAAATACCTGGAGAGGCTGCTTTTTACGGACCTAAAATTGATGTTCAAGTATGGAGCGCAATTGGTAGAGAATTTACACTTGCTACAAATCAGGTTGATTTTGCTATTCCATCAAGGTTCGATTTAACTTATATAGATAAAAATAATAAAAATCAAACACCTTTATGTATTCATAGAGCTCCTCTTGGAACTCATGAGCGTTTTATCGGTTTTCTTATTGAACACTTTGCTGGGAATTTTCCTTTGTGGTTATCGCCCGTTCAAATAGTAATTATTACAATATCAGATAAGTTTAATGATTATGCCGACTCTATTAATAAAGAGCTGAAATCAAATGGCATAAGAGCAAACATCGATAGTAGAAATGAAAAAATGGGAGCTAAAATAAGATTAGCTGAAATTAATAAAATACCTATTATGCTTATAGTTGGAGAGAAAGAAGTAAATGAAAATACAGTTTCAGTTAGAAGAAAGTTTAAAGGTAATTTAGGATCATTAAAAATAAATGAATTTATAGAAAGTATTAAAAATGAAATTAAAAATAGAGTTCTATAAATGAAGTTTGTATCTAGATTTTTTATATCATTAATTAAATTTTATCAGATCTTTTTTTCCCCAATTTTAGGTAAATCATGTAGGTTTAATCCTTCTTGTTCAAATTATGTTATATTATCATTAAAAAAATTTGGTATTTTTAAATCTATTTTTTTAATAATAAAAAGAATTTTCAAATGTCATCCTTGGGGTGGGTCTGGTTATGATCCAGTTCCAGATAAATAAATTATGAAAGGTGGGATAAATGTTATTAGTAAAACGAGTAAAATATTTTTTAATTTTAGTGTGTTGTGTATTTATATCTTCTTGTTTAGATTCAAATATTATAGCAAAAAGTTCATCTCCAGATAAATCATTAAAACTTGAGCTTTTTTATGAAGATAATGGAGTTTTTTATTCACTCTATAAAAATAATAAACCTATAATAGATAAATCAAAATTAGGATTAATCTCTGATAAATTTAATTTTTCAGATAATATGCAAATTTTAAATGTATCAAAATCAACTGTAAATGAAAAATGGAATCAAGTTTGGGGTGAACAAAAAGTTATTACTGATCATCACAATGAAGTTTTAATTAATATTTTAGAATCAGATACAAATTTAAAAATGAACCTTAGATTTAGATTATTTAATGATGGTTTGGGTTTTAGATATGAACTTGTTAACCAAAATGGTTTAGAAGAATATAATATTATGAATGAACTTACTGAATTCAATTTCACTGAAGATTCAAGATCATGGTGGATTCCGGCTTATGCATATAGAAGATATGAGTTTTTATATGCAAACACATTGATTAGTGAAATATCAAGAGATAAGTTTTCTGAATTAGTTGAATTTTTAAATGGACCTCGTATTGGACCAGAAGCAGTACAAACTCCATTTACGACTCAAAGAGAAGATGGTATAACAATTGCTATTCATGAAGCAAATTTAACAAATTATTCCAGTATGACTTTGAAGGCTAATGGTACTAAAAATATGAGCTGTGATTTGATTCCATGGTCTAATGGAGTTAAAGTGAAAGCAAAAGGGTCTCTAAATAGTCCTTGGAGGACTATTATTGTTGGTAATAATCCAAGCGATATTGTAATGTCAACATTAACATTAAATTTAAATGAACCTAACAAACTTGAAGATACTTCATGGGTTAAACCCGGTAAGTATATTGGATTATGGTGGGAGATGATTGGAACAAATCAATCTTCTTGGGGTTCAGGACCACATCATGGTGCAAAAACAGAAAGAGTTTTAGATTACCTAGAGTTTGGTTCAAAATATGGTTTTGATGGTGTCTTAGTAGAAGGATGGAATCTTGGTTGGGATGAAAATTGGTGTTGTACAGGAGATGGAGAAGATTTCAGGTTTTACGATCCACACCCAGAGTTTGATAATAAGAAAGTAGCTCAAGTTGCCAAGGATTTAGGTATTAGATTGGTTGGCCATCACGAAACAGGAACACAAATAGCAAATTACGAGTCTCAAATGGAAAAAGCTTTTTCATATTGCAAGGAAAATGGCATAAGAGTAGTAAAAACAGGCTATGTAAACGATGGAAGTCAAAATATAAAAAGATATGATGATGATGGAAATATCCATATGGAATGGCATCATGGTCAATATATGGTAGAACATTTTAGAAAAGTATTAGAAACTGCTGCTAATTATGAAGTTAGTATTGTTGTACATGAACCAATTAAAGATACAGGTTTAAGAAGAACTTACCCTAATATGGTATCAAGAGAAGGGGCCCGTGGACAAGAATTTAATGGTTTTATGCCAATAGATTATAATAATAAACCAAATCATACAACCATACTTCCATTTACAAGATTATTAAGTAGTCCAATGGATTATACTCCAGGTATATTTAATTTAAAAGAATATAGATATAATAGTCATGATGATAGAACAATTAATACAAATCATCAGATACCAAGTACTATTTCAAAAGAATTAGCATTGTATGTTATTATATATGCACCCATACAAATGGCAGCTGATTTACCAAGTAATTATGAAGGCCATCCTGCATTTCAATATATTTTAGATGTCCCAACAGATTGGGATAATTCAATAGCTATAAATGGTGAAATAGGTGAGTATATAACAATGGCTAGAAAAGATATAAACAGCGATGAATGGTACCTCGGCAGTATCACAAATGAAAAGGCAAGAAATTTAAAAATTTCATTTTCATTTTTAGAGCCAAACAAAACATATAAAGCAACAATTTACAAAGATCCTAATGATGGTGGTTGGTTAAATAAGCCTGAAGAAGTTATAATCGAGGAGAAAATTGTAGATTATACTACTATATATGACATGAACATTGTACCAGGAGGTGGACAAGCTATAAGGTTCGATCCAATAAAGTAGAATGTCAATTATTAGTATTATAGTTTATTCTTTATTAATAATTATTATATCATTTTCTCTATATTCTCTTTATAAGTTTGAGCTTGATAAATCAGACAATACACTAAGTGGTAAAATTTTAAAATTATCTGCTTTATTTGTTGGCTTTTTATTTTTTATTTGGTACTTAAATTGGTATAAAAATATCTTAATTCGATATATTAGCTACAGTTCACTTTAAATAAATTAAGTTTGAATATTTTTTAAATACATATTTTAAAAAAACTAAAGAATAAGTAGTTTTTTTTAAAATATTTTAATTAAAAAATATCAGACGACAAATTCTTTTTTTTTCTTTTTTATTTATTTTAAATTAGATACTCGACTGTTTAGTCGATTGCGGATTTATAATTTTTAACATACTTGATGGGGCTCCTATGAAAAGAACATTTCTTTATACTTTTTTATTTATATTAAATTCATTTTTATTTTCTCAAACTACATGTGATACAAATAATCCAGACAATGATAATGATGGTTGGTGTGCTGATGTAGATTGGGATGATAATATTTATTGCTTAACAAATAATTGGTTTTGGGCATATGAAGATGGTGATGGAGATGGCCTTCCTTCTGGCCCTCCAACGGATGAAAATGATTTCGGAAGAATTGTGTCTTGTAAAGATAATGCACCTGAAGGATATATTTTTTATGGAGAAAATTGTGAGCTTCCAACAGATCTAACAGGTATAGATGATTATGATACATGGAATAATAATAATTGTTCTCAATCAAATTCTGATGGTGATTTTTTATGGGATTCAGATGAAAATAGTAATGGCGAATCTTCTACATTTACTATAGAAGCTCAAAATCATAGTTATATTCCATCCACTTTAACCATTGAAGTTGGAGATACAGTTGAGTGGTTAAATCTAGAAGGATTTCATGATGTATCGATTACTAGTGGACCTAATGAATTTAGTTTAGATCCTTGCACTGGACCATGTACAATTGGTAGACTTACTTTTAACATACCTGGTATTTATGAATATGAGTGTAGTATTGGTAATCATGCTGAACTTGGAATGATTGGAATTATTACAGTAAATGGCAGTGATGATTGTTTAAGTGGAAATTATGATTGTTTAGGTGTTTGTGATGGAATTGCTATTTTGGATGAATGTGGAGTTTGTAATGGATTAAATACTTGTGCTGATAATCATATTTGTGGTGAAGTCTCATCAAGTTTATCATGGGTTACTTGTCCTGTTGGAGCAGATTATTTATGTGCTTCAACTGAAACAGATTGCTATAACAGTTCAGGTTGTGATGGTATAACAGGCGTACCTGATTGTTCTGGAGATGGTGATTGTTGTCCTACAAGTTGGCTAGGTGATAATTATGGGGATTGTTCAGATCAAGAATGGGGTTGCGATTTATCTTGTTATAATAATGATGATGGTGATTGTGATACAAGATTATCATCAGAAGTTAAACAAAAACCAATTTTTAGTTCAAATATTGATAATAGAAATGATTGTAATTTTGTTTTTGGGCCAAATGCTGATTGTAATGGAGAATGTTTTGGTAGTGCTAATTTAGATGAATGTAATATTTGTAATGGTTTAGGACCAGAGGATGGTTTATGTGATTGTGATGGAAATATTCCAGATTGCAATGGTGTTTGTGGAGGTGCTGTTATTGATGCATGTGGAATTTGTGGAGGTGATAATATTTATGCTGATTGCTCTAGTAATTCATTTATGCAAAGTATTTATATAGCAGATTTTGGTTTAGGATATGCTTCATACCATTTTGTTAATGAGAATAATGTATATATAAATTGGGAAAGTTTTAATGATGCAACATCTTTAGTCTTTGATAATGGCGAATTATTACCTGCGACTAAACAATTTACTGAAACAAAATTTAATTATAATGCTGGGATATTTAATGGCATACTTGATTTTACTATTGAAGAAGGAACAATTGAAGGAAGTACTAAATGGATATATGAATTATACTTTAGTGAAAATAATTCATCTATTATTGGTGGTACTATTACTAGTGTTGATAACGAAGAGAATGTCCAATTTGTTGATAGAGATACTCCATTACTTTATTCTATATATTGTTCAGATTCTTTTTATGAAGGACCAGATATTGATTGCACGGGTACATGTGGTGGGACATCTCAAGTAGATGAATGTGGTGTATGCGCAGGAGATAATTCCTCTTGCCTTGATTGTAATGGCGTACTAAATGGTAATGCTAATTATATTGATGTTTATGAAGATAATGATAATGATGGTTATGGCTATGGTGAATCTTTATCTATTTGTACTGAAGGAAATCTTTCTGTTTCAATAGAGGGGTGTGGTGAAAACTATTATGTTTCTGGAGTTGGAACTTACAATCCTACACTTACTAGCAATTTCAGTGAAGGGATTTATGCAAGATGCTGTGATGATAATGGTTCTTGTCAAAGTTATGTAGAAGCAAATAATAATTGTTCAGGAGAAGTATCATTTATTGAAGCTGTCCAACATTGTGAGTCTCAAGGGTATCGTTTATGTAGTGTGCAAGAAATTGAAAGCGATGCTTGTTGTGGAAATGGTTGCGATTATGACTCTGAAAATGTTTGGACTAGAAATACTCTTTCAAATGATGATATAGTTTTATATTCATTAAATGATTTAGATAATGATCCACTAGCAACATGTTTAAGTAATAATTTTGATTGTAATGGTGTATGTGATGGTCAAGCTGTAGTGGATCAATGTGGTATATGTGATGCAGATCAATCAAATGATTGTATTCAAGACTGTGAGGGAAATTGGGGAGGAGGTTTAGTTGTTGATGGGTGTGGATATTGTGGTGGCCCTAGTTCAGAATATACCTGTGTTTGTGATGATAGTGAATCTAGTAGTAATTGTTCAATTGAGTGTGCAGTAGAAGAAAACTGTCTTGGACAATGCGGTATTGAAATAGACAATGTTTATTGTTTAGATAACGTAAATACTAATCTTATTGAATCAGGTGGTTATCATAATTTAGTTATTGATTCAAATCGCAAAGTATTTGCTTGGGGAAGAAATAATGATGGTGAGGTTGATGTCCCTTTTGATTTAAATGAAGTTATTAAGATAGAAGCAGGTGAGTATCATTCTCTTGCTTTAAAATCAGATGGAACTGTAGTA
>MDTB01122422.1_pt1 | contig 10088 bp, 11 predicted proteins | sample 811161 | NCBI WGS metagenome assembly MDTB01 (sample SAMN05326650, study PRJNA326480) | marine metagenome | isolation source: seawater | place: Mediterranean Sea | collected 2009
AATATTAAAATCCAAGTTTAAAATGAATTATAACTTAGTATTGAGTATTTTAAATAGCGAAGACTTTAGAGAAAATCACTCTTTACATAAATTAATTCATTTTGTAGAACAAAGTATGATGCAAAAAGACATTAACTCGGGTATTTCAATATCAAAATCTGCAGTAGATGAATTAGAAGAGCAAATACAGAATCAAGATAAAAAAGTAAATCATTTACGTAGTCCAAGAGATTCTTTAGAATTATATCACACTTGTAAAAAACCAAGTGAGTTTGCAAATCAAAAAAAGAGGAAAGAATTAAGTAGAAAAGCCCGCGTCTTAGAAGATGATTATAAAACGTTAAAAACTGATTATGATGAGTTATTGAAATTATATTATTTGTATGATAAAAAGAAAAAAGAAATAGAAACCGGTAACTATGCAAAAACATTTGTAGAGACAAATATCCAACATATTATAAACATATTGTTAAAGGGTAAATTTATAAATGACGATTGGTTGTTAGAACCAAAGGGTATTGTAGCTACTTATATGCATGAAGTGCATTGCTTGGCATTTTCAGAGTTATATGATAATACAAATGGTTTTAAAGAATTTAATAGTTCTGAAATAGCTGGAATATTTAGTTGTTTTGCGGAAATACGCGTTTCGGATGAAATAGTATGTTATAATTTCAATTATAATAATGAAAATATGAAAAATACAATTAATTCCATAAAACATTGTCATGATAAATATTATGATTTAGAAATTGCATCGCAAATTAATACCGGGGCTAGTTATTCCTATCAATATGATATTGTTATTTTAGTAATAGATTGGTTTAATGCAACAAATGAGAATGAATGTTTGTCTATTATACAAAAAGCAAAAAAAGATAAGGAAATATTTTTAGGAGATTTTATAAAAGCTTTATTAAAAATAAATAATATTGTAAAAGAAATGGAAAAAATAGGTGGCTTATTGAATAATATAGAGTTGGTTGAAAAATTAAAAATAATTGAAGAAAATACGTTAAAATTCGTTGTATCCAATCAATCTCTGTATATTTAATTATTTTCTTACTATATATTATATGCCATATTTGTCCAGAAGAAATAAAAAACATAGAAGAAATATACAAAGAACTAGAAAAGGTGGTGCAATGAGTGCTCCTGGTAAAAATGCAGCACAAAATACTGCAAGAGCTCAACGCGCGCAGAATAGAAGAAACAATGCTGATGCTGCTGATGCTGCTGATACCGCCAGAAGATATTGGGGGAACATCCGAGGACAAGTACGCGATGCAGGAATGGAGGCCCGCGCCGCTGCCGCTTTTAGGGAAGCGGGTGCTAATCGTCAAGCTAATCGTCAACCCGACGTTACTGTGGGGGAAACTGTGGGTTTGCAGGAAAGATTAGACCGAGCTCAAGCCGCCGCATATGAAAAAGGGGACGTATTAGATGTCGCGGGCGATGATGACGATAGTGACGCTGATGATGTGGAGATAATCGATAGTCCGAGAAGTCCCGTTTCACGTTCACCCCCTTCGTCACAACAATCGAGTCCAGATGTCTACACAACCGGGTTCGTGCCAGGACCAGGGGCACGACCGTGGGCGGATGGAGTATCAGAAGCAGTAGATGCAGAAGCAGCAGCAGACAGGGCACGGAGGTTTAGAAATGCCGCTGAGGTTTCAAGTAATGCAGCTCGTACTGGTCTTGGTTATTTAGGTTCTGCTGCAACATTGTTCGCAAAACATGGACCTCGTCTTGCAATGTCAGGTTTTAGAAACGTTTATGATGGTGTATCGAGTGCTCGAGAAGCCCATGCATTAGCCCAAGCAAATGCCGATATGAGGCGACAGGTGCATGATAATAAATTGGCTGAAATAGAGCGGAAACGTTCATTAGCACTGCAGAGTTCACGGCAACAAGCACATGAGCAGGAGCTCTTACGACAGCATCAACAACAATCACGGCAACAAGCACATGAGCAGGAGCTCTTACGACAGCATCAACAACAATCACGGCAACAAGCACAGGAGCAGCAGCGCTTATTACAACAACAACAGAATTTAGAGCGTTTTTATCCCAGTACGCATTTACCACAGCAACAGGGACAAGTACAGTATCCACATCCACCAAATAATGGACATCCGTCTTCTTATTTATCAGAAGCAGAGTTGGCACAAGCAGAGTTGGCACAAGCAGAGTTGACACAAGCAAAGTTGGCACAAGCAAGAATTGATGCATTAATGACTGGGACACCATCTCCAGCATTGTTACGACTACGCCAAGAACAAGCAAAACAAGCAGAAATTGCCAGATTTAATGATTTAATGCTTGATAACCCCCTAATAACTGTAGCACAACCAGTTACCCCCGAAGCGACTGTAATTGGAAAAAATAAGGATTATTCTCGCAGTCAAGACATGCAAGATGAGAAGGCATTACAAAAAGCACTTAGAGAATCGCAAGATATCGCTACTGCACATCGCACTCAAGCCATGCAAGATGAGCAGGCATTACAAAATGCAATGAGAATGTCAAAAGTTGATGCTGAAACAAATGAAAAACAAAGAAGAGATCGAGAAAATAGACAGTTACGACAAATACTTGAAAAGTCAGAGATGCAAAAAGCAATGGAAGAATCAATTAGACAGGGCGCCATCGACAAAGAACGTATAGCACTAAATAAAGCTGTGCTCAAATCTGGGGAAGATGCGGCAGTTAAAGCAGCGCAGAATATAAGTGCACTAGAAGAGATAGCAAGAAAGACAGGGCAAGGATTAGATGATGATGATGATGATGATGATGAGGGCTATAAAACTGCGCCAGGTTCACTATCTTCTTCTCCAGACGATGAAGAAGAAATTTTATTGAGCCCGCCGAATAAGAAGGGTGGAAAAAAGAAGCGCCGTAAAACAAGGAAATATAAAAAAGTAAAATTTATCAAAAAAAAGCGCAAACATACTCATAAACGTAAATTGCCAAAAAAAAGCAGAAAAAAAAGACCAAGAAAATTTAAGAAAACTTTAAAACATTAAGGATAAAAGATAATAGAAATATACATTTTATATACAATATATATAATGTATAAATCAACACATTCTTTTGAAGAACGAAAAAAAGAATATGATAAGTTAGCGATTAGTCATCCAGAGCGTGTATGCGTTATTGTAGAACCGTCTCAAAATGAAAAAACATTAGTACCATTATCTAAAAGTAAATTTTTAATTCAAAAAGATTTGACATTTACGAATTTTAAATATATAATATTAAAACAGTTACAGTTAGACAAGTCCAAGGCAGTTTATTTTTACGCGGGTGATAATATAATAAATTCATGTCTTACTATGGGATCTATACATGATGGCTATAAAGAAAGTGATGGTATGTTATATATTAATTACATAAGTGAGAATACATTTGGTTGATGCTATTACTATATAGGAATTATTTTCCATTTTGAAATACTAGATATTTCAGTTTTCATATCTACATTTAACAATTTAACTTTTCCTTTCCATGTGCCAATGATATACCATTTATTAGTATAATGTTCATATCTATCATTCCCATCATCAAATTTAAATATTTCATAAAGCTGATTAATAATAAAATCACTCATGTATTTTATTATTAATTTGTTTTTAACTATTATGGCTGTTTTTTTTCATCATCTTCTCCCAGCTCCCATGCTTTTAATTTTATTAAATCTTTCCTGATTTTGAGATTCTCTTGTTCGAGCTCTCTTTTTCCATGAACTAAATCTTCATTCACTGCTGTTTTTTCCGTTAATGCTTTTGTTTTTTCCAGTAATTCCAGTGTATTATAATTTGTTTTTAAATTTATAATTTGAATTAATAATAATATTTCTTTTTCTAATTCAGATGATAAATATTTTAGTTTTTCTTTTGTATGTGTATTAAGTAATATTTTAAGTCGCAAATTAAAATAGCCTGTGTTATATTCATCCATCCTTTTTTTATAGATATTATTTTGATGCATTAACTTTAATATTAAAATTATAATTTTTTTGTAGGTTCGTATCTGTAGAATGCGACGCTGAAGCACCAGGAGCACCGGTCGCAGATGAAGAATCGGTGGCAGCAGTAGAATGTGTCTTAACTTTTCCCTCCATTTCATTTATTCTTTCTAGAGGTTCTATTATGTATTTCAAAAGTTGTTCTATACGCTCTAGAATTTCTAATGATACCTTATTTATTTCTTTTTGATCCTCATGTACTTGCCTTATTTTGGTTGCTATAGCACCTGATAATACTGAAATACTACCGGTAACTATTGCAATTAAAGGTATGTTTGCAGAGTCTACTAGGCTATTTAATGCGGCCGCCGCCGCCGCCACCCCAGCCGATGCTGTAGCCAAAGCCGTTGCAATTTGATACTCGGGTGACTTTTGATCTATATCACTAGTACCACTAGTACCACTTTTTTTTATCATGCTATAAACACTTTTAGTATCATATTCAATTATCTTACCACTATTTTCATCACTATTTTCATCACTATTTTCATCATACATAAGTTCTTTAATCTTATATAAAAATTTTTGTAAATCAGTTTCATTAGCATTTGCCTGAACGGTGTTTGCTCCTGTAATATTACCATTTGTTAATGTTACTTTTTTCCAAGTAGGAAGATTTAAAACCAGTGTATCTGTAGATTCGTCAAATTCAATATCCGTTGCCTCCATTGTAAATAATGGTTCTATATGTATTTGCTTGTTTGAAATATTGTGGTTATTATCTATATCTATACTATCTTTAATACAAATTATAGTTGCTCCCAAATCATTATAATTTTTATGTAATAAATATACGTACTGATGGGGGCTTCTAATTGAACCCCCCGTTCCTTCCCGGTTTTGTTTTACACGTATTATCATCACCGCATCCTTTTTTAATGTATTAAATTCGGTAGTAGCACCCCCAACCATTTTTTTCCTGGTTCTCCTAAATTTTTTTTTTAATAGAATTCGTGTTTTACGACGATTATTTTTCTTTTTTTTATATTTTTTTGTTACAGGCATACTTATATATTACAAATAAAAAATATAAATATATATAAAATATTTGTATTTTTATTAAACCACCGGATAAGATGGCTGAGCTGCAATACCGCAAATACCTGCATCATTTGTACTATTGCTACGACCAATCTTAACATATCCGTTATCACCCCAAGAATCGCCCCAACTATTCTTTACCAACCAATAATCTTGACCGCCTTCATTACCGTAACCTACAACCAATACTCCGTGGTCGAGATTTGTACCGCAAGATGCTTCATTGATTACACCGCTTGAATAAAACTGGAAAATCTTTTGGTCGGCTTCAATCGCAACCGAAACCGGACCACGTGAAACAGCTTCCTTCAAATGCAGTTGATTATTTGGCGTTACGTCTACGCAACCAGTAAATATTGCCACATAATCACAGTCAGTGCATTTGTCTGATGCAGCTTCATATGGATCTTCTTCTTCAGAACACATTCCGTAATCAATTGCATATTCAAATGCGGAATCCATAAGACCACCATTACAGCCTAAATCCCCATAGCGCTTTGAACAATCAATCAACTGTTGTTCAGAAAGACTTAGCAAATTACCCTTAGAAATAGCCCACGCACCTTCCATGGCACCGGTTGCCGAGAAACTCCAACAACTTCCACATTGTCCTTGGTTCTTTACAGGAGTTACCGCGCCTTCATTACGCCAATCCACCGTTTCAGGCAAATCATTTGTAATAGACTTGAATTTGGAACAAGATGCACCCCAAATACTTTTATACGCGTTTGGGTCATCGATTTTAAAACAACCCTTGTTAATATATTTTCCAAATGAATCTGGACTCATTTGTCCAAACTTATTCATGGAAGTTTCAAATTCATAATCATTATTTTCAATCATATCTACATTATTAATATAAGCAATAAATTGTTCAAATATATCACCTTCAGTGGTCCATTTAAATCTATATAAATCATACTTGTAATCCCCCCATAGAGGATGATTTGTCATAGCATAGCACGAATTAGAAAACAGGAGAACGAGAGTAGCAAGATTAAACATCATTTAAACTGAAATTGTAAATTATCTTTAATTCAGTTTTATATAAATGCAATTATATTTGTAGTTGTAATCTTATTTTTTTTTTACATTTACTTTCATCTAAAAATATAAATAATTTAAATGTATGTTCACTATAATTTTCATAGTTTTCTAATATAGATATGCGTGTAACTAAACGTATATCTTGTAAAAATACATTATATTGATATAAACCGCCGCTTGATTGAACTTTATCAAATAAATACCCATTATGTATTTTTGTAAGTTGAGTTTCATCTTTATCACACAAATCTAAAATCTCACATTTATTTTGTACTTTGCGAATAGCTCTCATAGATTTATTAATATAATCCAAATCATTTATCCAAATACTATAGAAATCATTTGCATCCTCACTGAAACATGCTAATCCTAATTGTATTTGTATTTTCAACATATTTAATAAATCTACAAGTCTCCGAATAGGAGATGTAATATGTAAGTAAGAATCTATATTTTTATGCATTAGTGATTGATAAATAGCATCATTATGTATAGTATATTGGGCTCTTGAATTATGAAAACTACAAAAAAACATTTTAGCATCATTTGATATATGATTTGGTATATCATCAACTTCTTTTTGTATAACCTGACGAAATATTCCTGTTTGCTGATTTAATAAATACTTAGAACACTCATAATTCATACAAATAGCTAAGTAAGAAATTAAATCGTAACTATTAGTAATATGATGTATGAATGGTCGTGTTTCGCTTAACATTTTAACAATACTAAATACTGATTTATATTCATAAGAATCTAGCAATTCATTACTTTCGTATATATGATTCTTATGTACTTTTATTAAGGTATTACAAAAGACTACATCTTTTACATTTCCGTTATTTTCCATATGTATATCCATAGTAAATGCAATGCGTGGCTGTTTTTCTTGTAAACTACATAAACAATCACTTAATATAGTAGGAAGCATAGGTCTTTTCTTATCAGGTAAATAAATAGTGGAAACCCGTTTTGTAAATGATCTCCATAAATTTAAAGACTCAATCCATAATGGCACGTTAGATATATATACACTAAGTATATTATTACGATATCCTATTGCATCATCGTAATCTAAACATGACTCTGAATCAATTGTAAATATGGTATGGCGAGTTCTATCTTCAATTTGTCTCTCTTTACATATATCTAAAATAATTTGTTCCCTCTTTTTTTTTTTAAGTGCAACATTAGCATCTTGATTAAATGCCTTTAATGAAATGTTTAAATTTTTACAGTACAATAAATAATTATAGTAATTAGGTAAATCATTTACACTACCCAATACTTCTAATAATGAACCATGAGGATGCTTTGCATCCCAGGTAGTATATTTAAATAATACATATAAATCTACTTTTTTTTTATTAAAATCATTTTTAGCACTATAAGGCACGAGGGCGTGAGGTAAACGCTTATCATTTGGAATACATTCATAGAAAAACTTTTTTCCATACCTCCCGAAAGTCTTTTGTAGAGACAAAACACCCGCTGTTTGTTCAAATTCTTTAACTAATGAATGAACGACGACCGGTTTGTCATCTATTATATCAAACATGTCATTTGAATATAATTTATAATCTAATGGAGAAAAATCTAATTGAATAGGTTGTAAATTACTGACCGTATAATACGTCCAGCCTTTATAGTTTGGGTCGTCTATAACCACTTTATACATTAGATATATAGTAGTTATAAGTTTAAACACATTTAGATGTAATATGTTTTATGCATGTTCCAGTATTTGTAAGTGATCGTGTATTAATATATCTAGTTTTCTCTTAAAATTTTTCATAAAAATAATAATGGCAAATGCAAATATGACCCCGCCCTTCAATTCACTAATTCTTTTATGATTATAACCGTATAATTTATCTAACGGAAATGGTATAAGTTCTACGATATTTCTTATAATATAAGAAATTATCATTATGGCTACTGCATATAATAATATTTCTAATATCAATAAAAATGTATTAATTGGTTTTTTACCAAAAATTTCAATAAATACATATTCGATACCTATAGAAAATGCTATACTTAAAATTACAAAATAAATACCTAATAATCCTATATCTATTAATCGAATAAAAAATCTTTGAAATGGATATGGTTTTCCATCATATAGAAATGCCTTTTCCCCCATATTTAAATTATATAAAGAAAATAATATTTAATTTTTTCGTCTCGATTTATTACGTTTTTTACTCCTTCGTTTTTTATTTTTTTTTTGTTTTCGTGACTTTTTAGCCCGTTTTTTTATTTTTTTAGTACGTTTAAATTTCTTACCGCCATAACAACTTCCTCCAGGTAAACAATTAAATAAAGATTTCCTGGGTTCTAACGGTGGAAGGGGAGGGAGGAGTGATGTCGAAGGAGAATTGTACGCGTAAGGTGACTCGGGTTTGTAGTGGTGGATTTTTATCTCATTTGCAAAACCCGTATGTTTGGCTATCGGTTTATCTGAGTTCAATATCTGGTTTGTCACGGACAGTGGGGGGTGCCATGGTGTCCCAGCCACACTTGCTGCATGGGCCAATCCTTTTGGTTCTTCAAAAAAAGTTTTTACTAAATCTTTATAACCGCTATATTCATCGTGTGTTTTTATATCAGAGTTAGAATTTTCAGGTACACATAATATGTCTTTATCGGTACTTGGTCCCCAGTATTCCTTATTATTTTTACATGGTTGCGAACAATCTGCCCCAGGGGTTGATTTGTTACTATATTGCCTCATACATTCGTGCCATTCATGTTGATATACTTTAGGATTTTTTTTATTAAATATAGAGTCTTTATTTTTGGAGATTTGCTTTTTAAACGCAGAACTTATATTACGACCCCATTTTTGCGCAAAAGCCCGCGCATTATGTTCCATTTGAGCTCGGTCTGTGTAAAATGAAGGCTCTTTTTTATCATTTTCTCTTATCAATTCACCGGTATTGGAATTTATATACGTTCCATCACTTAATCTTTCCCAAGGCCAGTATATATAGTCTAGTTCTTGATCTAATATTTTTTCATCGTGAGCATCCATTATATATACTAAATAAAATAATATTAAGCAATAGGTTCTAGTTTAGGTAATCTTATGACACATTCAAATTCTAATTCAAAATCAAATATATGTTCCGACAAGTTTAAACTAAAATCATTTTGTTTTAAACTATTTATAAATTGATTAATTTTAAGCCATCCACTATTGTGTTTTTCTTTAATGTATAATTCTTGCACTTTATTTCGTATTAAGTTTTGAATTTCAGGGGTAAAAGGTAAACACCATGACATATTGAATTTATTTCATAATATATAATAAATTCAATTATTTATATTTTTGATAGCTTTTACTACAGTATCATAAATTTTATCCATGATTTTCTTTTCTGTCTTTTCATTAATAATTGGAATATCTACATTATCATTGAGTTCCTTTACTAACTTCTTTTTAAAATCCCTTTCTTGTAATAAATCAACTAAAGCATGTAAAACATCGTCCTTGAGTTCGGTAGGCATATAAGATAAAATAAGGTAAAATAATAAATGGTTTGACGCATTTACTTATCTTTATAAATAAACCATAAAAAGAATATAATATTGCATATACCACTTAAAAATGGCGCATTTTTATAATATGGTGGTTTCAATGTTTTTCCAGGTTTAATAAAATATAATAAAAAACTACAAAAATAAATAACAATAACCGTTTTTACCACTAATAACCAACCATAAAATTCATCAAGGCGGATTAAATTATAGCTCCATACTCCACGAATGCCATAATTAATATATGTTACTATAATGGTTGTAATTAAGAAGAATAAACAATAGGTCGTCTCATTGAAATTATAATTTTTAACATAATACAATTCACCAAATACTAAGAAAATAACCATAAAATGGGAAAAAAAATTACAAAAAGATAATTGATATATACGCTGTTTCTGTTTTGGATATAATAAATAAAAAT
>MDTB01238334.1_pt1 | contig 10088 bp, 7 predicted proteins | sample 811161 | NCBI WGS metagenome assembly MDTB01 (sample SAMN05326650, study PRJNA326480) | marine metagenome | isolation source: seawater | place: Mediterranean Sea | collected 2009
CTCCACCTTCGCCAGTTGTAATAGGTTTGACGGGATGGAAAGAAAACACCGACATGTCGGCATAAGCTCCACAACCTACCGGACGGCCGCAGGCGTAACTCGCTCCTAGCGCGTGAGAAGCGTCTTCAATAATAATTCTGTTGCCGGCAATTTCTCTAATTTTTTCGGAATCTGCGGGCAGACCGGCAAAGTGAACGGGTATTATGACCTTAACCTCTGGACTTTCGTCAATCAATGCTTTTAGCGATTTCGGAGACATGCACAAGCTCTCTGAATCGATGTCAGAAAGCCTGATATCTGCGCCGCAATACTTCATTGCATTAGCAGATGCAACAAACGTCATCGCCGAGGTAACGCCCAATGAACCGGATTTCAAATCACTGGCCAAACAGGCCAAATGAAGGGCGGCTGTACCGCTTGTTACAGCAATGGCGTACTTGGCCCCCACTTTTTTTGCGAGAGCCAATTCAAACTGCTGAATAACCGGACCTTGTGTGATTAGTTCACCGCGAAGCACGGAAACGACGGACTGAATGTCGTTTTCATCAATCAGATGCTGTCCGTAGTTTAAGGAGCGGGACTCTTTCAATCGACTAACTGACGCAATTGTTCGGCGTTAAACCATTCTTTATTGGTGTCGCTAGTATAGGCAAAATCTTCTGGCACTAATTGTCCGCTTTCGCCCATATACTCGTTGGCATTGATGTCTTCCCAATTATGAAGGGCCGGTTGGATGATATAAAATGTTGAATACTCCCGTGTGTTTCTTGCTTCATCGTTTGGTACCATAATTTCATGTAATTTTTCACCCGGCCGGATACCGATAATTTCTTGCTTGCAGTTCGGGCCCAAAGCTGTCGCCAAGTCGGTTATTTTCATTGATGGAATTTTTGGGATAAAAACTTCTCCACCGCGCATTAGCCCGAGACATTTTTCGACAAATTGTGCACCATCCGCTAACGTAAGCCAGAATCGAGTCATCCGAGTATCGGTAATAGGCAGCTTTCCCGTAGATCGCATCTGCTTGAAAAATGGAATGACGCTGCCTCTTGATCCCAAAACATTTCCGTATCTTACGACTGAAAACCGAGGTCCTTTGGGATTAGAAAGATTTTTCGCCGCAATAAACAATTTGTCCGAACAAAGTTTAGTCGCTCCATATAGATTTATCGGATTTACAGCCTTGTCGGTTGATAGGGCCACGACTTTTTTGACACCAACATCAATACAGGCATTGATGATATTTTCAGCGCCAATGACATTTGTCTTAATACATTCTATGGGGTTGTACTCGGCTGCTGGTACCTGCTTGAGGGCCGCTGCGTGAACAACAATATCAACTCCATTTAGGGCTCGCCGCAAGCGATCCTCTTCTCTAACATCGCCGATGAAATAGCGCAGATTGGGCCCATTTATTTTTTGGGCCATCTCATATTGTTTAAGCTCATCACGTGAATAAACGACCACGCGCCGGGGCGAATACTTCTCCAGCAAGAGCTTCACAAATTTCTGGCCAAAAGAGCCCGTCCCACCCGTTATGAGTATCGAACTACCATTTAAAGTGTCCATTTTATTCCTTTGTTTAAATTTAAATTCTAATTAGCTGCCTGGTTTTTCCAGAGAGAGGCGAGGCAAGCATCCAAGGACGGCATTTTTTGTCCCAGAAACTTCTCGATTTTTTTACATGACAGGGACATGTCATAGGGACGAGACGCAAGCATAGCGGCATCGGCTATCTTCCCCGCTACAATAAGATTTACGTCCAATGAGAATACGGAAGCCAGGCGCACCGCAAACTCGTATTTCGATATCCGGTCCCGGCCAACCAAGTTGTAGATACCCCATGCATCTCGTTTGATCATTAAATCCAACAGCACACTCAAATGAAATAAATCGATAGGAGTATAAAACACATCGTTGAAGGCGGTGATGTTCTGACCGGATGACAGATTACTAATAATCCAATCCGAGAATGATTGCCGCCACGGACGACCATTACCATAAAAGTTAGTTCTGATAATTAGGCTCTTTGGATTAGCTTTTAGGGTTTCTATCTCTCCTGATCTTTTTGTCCTCGCATAAGCGTTCATTGGTTGGGGGAAAATTTCCTCAGAAATTAATGCAGTCGAACCGTCCCATAAATGATCGGTGGAGATCAAAACCATGCGTGCATCGCACTGAATGGCTAAATGCGCCATTTTTTTCGCGATATCGGCGTGGAGAATTTTCGCCAGGCTTTCGTTTGTCTCACAGGCGTCGACGTTGGTAAGTCCGGCGGCGTGTACGATAACATCAGGGGATTCTTCAAGGACAATAGCTTCAACTGATGCGATATCAATTAGGTTCGCTTTTCTCGAACTAGCTTGCGCCACCCCATTCGGGTGTGTGTAATGAAGCCCAGTCACATCCATGCCCCGAGATGCCAAGTAAGTGCAGAGGTTGTGTCCGAGAAGACCACTTGACCCGGTTACTAGCCATTTCATGAGTGCCAGGGCTCACAGCACCAAACTTTCATATTTGATGTCACTAAATTTAGCCTTCAGGTGTCAACTGCGCTCGCTCGACAAGGCGACTGAATTCAACACAACTACTATTCAATTCGCTGAAGCTACCAGAATCAATTATCTTACCTCCAGACATAAAGAATATCTTGTCACATTTCTGGATAGTACTTAGGCGGTGGGCAACATAAATGAGCGTTTTTTTGCCATGAAGATCATGAAGTACTTTTGTTATCTGCACTTCCGTCTCGACGTCGAGAGACGAAGTGGCTTCATCGAAGATAATAATATCCGGCTCATTGTATAGGGCGCGTGCAATACCGATGCGCTGGCGTTGACCTCCCGATAAACGAACACCGCGCTCACCAACAATAGTTTCAACGCCATCCGGCAAACTGGCAACATACTCATCCAATTGTGCGCTTTGCACGGCTCTCGATATTTTGTCATCGTCGATATCTTCAGCTGAAATTCCGAAAGCAATATTCTTTCGGATCGATTCATCACGTAAATAAATATTTTGTGGTACGTAACCCAAATGTTGCCGCCATCGGTAATCATCCATAATCAATATCTCATCATCAATTTTTGCAAGGCCCTCCTGGGGAGAAAACAAGCCAAGAATTATGCCTATAATTGTACTTTTGCCTGCCCCGGAAGGACCAACAAAACCAATTGCTTGCCCTATTTCAAAATCAATAGAGATTTGAGTCAGAGCTTGGGGGCCGGCGTCGTATTTGTAACTGATATCGACTAAACTAAATTTTTGCCCGAAGGCAAATTTGGCTATCGGGCTTGATTTTGCGTGTTCGTTTTTATCCGTTGGAGAAAGTTCTCCGAGTTCATTACTCTCAGTGATCCAATGTCCAAATAAACCTACATCCTCGGAAAGCTGTTTGACTGCCGGTATTGATGTTTTGGTCTGATTTATCATCGTAACAATCCGAGTGGCAGCAGGCATCATGCGCAATGCCGTGACACCATATAAGGCCAGGACCGCCGTCGCTTCCTGAGTGTTATCGTCTTCCAGGAACTGAAACACCACGACAACCAATACAAGAGTAATTAGTATTTCGAAGTAATATCTAGGTATCTGACTAATGGTTTTAAAGGCAATGGAAGCGCGAGCTGCCTCCCTCCGTAGCCCCTGAAATATATCGAGAAAATATTTTTCAACCCCGAAGGTTCGTATTTCATTCACCCCTTCAAGTGTTTCGAGAACAATCTGATTGCTTTTAACAAGGATACTGTGGGTTCGCTTGGCAAGGCGATCAATTGGCCGTGAAAGAATTAGAACAAAGATCGTTAGCGCGCACAAAATCAGAACGGCTGAAACCAACGATGCAACGGGACTCGCCACTATCAAGACGGCCATAAGGCCACTGATCAAAGCGACTTCGGTAGAGATTTGTATCATAAAATTTACTGTACTATTGTATAACAGCGGAACTGACGAATATATGTTACGCAACAGTTCGGAGGAGTTTCTGCTTTGAAGAAAGCTCATCGGGGCTGAGACGTAGGCTGTAAATAAAGATTGGGAAAAATGAATTTCCGCATCTGCAAGTCTTCTGTATATCCAGTACTGAAGCGATATGGCATAAATTGCCTTTGTGGCCACCAGAAAAACTAGCCCAATTAAAGCAAATACGACGAATTCGCCACGATCATCAACCCCTATTAACTCCCTTAGCTGCGATATAATTGGACTGGATTGATAAAATTCATTATCAACTAAAATTTTTACGATCGGGAATATTAAGCCTATTCCGATGACATCAAAAAGTGCCGACACGATCATGCACGTGGAGGCAATGAAAACATACCTCTTCATTTTCCGGTTTAATAACTTCCAGCTTCGCCGGATATGTCTATACAACTGCATTAGAATTTAGATGTTGATCAATTGAGTGATGGGCTGGCCTAGTTTTGATAAAATGACGGTTAGTCATCAATTTACTAATTTTTGAAAATCATCCGGCAGCAATTCTGGATGCCTTTTCAGAAATGATGCTGAAATATCTGTCTCATTTTCCCAATCGCCTTTGACTGCAAAATAGCGCTTTTTAAAGGCTGACTGAACGTCGGAATAGATATTACGTTTCCCAGCGTTAGGATTTTGGAATTCGAGCATTTCTTTAACCAGCGCCTTGATATCGTCAGGACTGTTTTCAATGGGTGAAATGCCTTTTTTGACATAAAAATCCATAAATCCCGCGCCTACATTCTTTTCGAACATCCCGATTTCTCTCATCTCATCGAAGGTCAAAATCTTGTCGTCCGAGGTCATCAGAGATTTAGGAATAAATCGATCGATATTTCGGAATGGATCATTGTGCGAGAGTGGTATCAAATTTACAACCGCGCATGGTCTGTCAAAAGCCGTCGCGATTGCGCTAAGACCGGTGTTTCCCGAAACAAACAAACGGCACCGCGAAATCAAAAATAAATCCAACTCTTCTGTTCGATGTTTTACCGCATAATCAATAATATGATTATCCAAGTCGCTGGGGAGTGGCTCCTTCACTAAAGACCCAACTCGGATCGACCATCCACCCTGTTTAACAACATATTCCATTGCTGGAATATAGTTGCTGATTGAGCTGTTTCGGTAGTCGTGATACGCCCAGTCTTTTTCCGGGTAGGTGTTGGCCAAGTAACTATTGTCGCGATTCACAAAACAGACATACCAATCGTCGGGACCAATACCCTGAGCCTGCAAATAGGTCTTCCCCAATGATTCAACCTCGTGGGGCAAAGCCATTTGCGGGGGTGTGGAGTGGAACACATCGCTAAAGTTTTTTGTCAAAACCCTTTCGACGGAAACGAAGTTGGATGTAGCCGGGAAAGCATTTGAAACTATAGCATAAAGTCGGTTTCCAAGCTCATATGCCGGAAAATACTGACGTATAATTTTGAGCGCAGCGAGATTAGCCGCACTGCGCATCAACAATATTGTTTTTTTCGAGGGTTTATTGGGGGTTAAATGGCTTCGGCGTAGCAAGTACTCCGGAACCATCCATAAAGGATAAATACGTGTGCCGTCCATAATAACTATATTGGTTTTGAATATTGGACAGAAAGTAATAACCAGAAATCTGGTGAACCGGGAAGCAATAAAATATACTAAGTCAATAAAAATTCGGCGCATTTTGTATAAAAAGCTGAAAATATGTTTAACCAATGGGGAACTTGCGCAAAACTAAATCCTCAACTGAAAGTCCAAATGCTGTTAGGCGCTGGCTCCAATATTCGGAGGTTTCTAACCTTTGCTTTAGGCGATTAATTAGGTTTTCGCTTGTTTTCCCCTTTGCTAAATATTCAAGATAGCCAAGAAAATACAGGGCAAAGCCGTTCTCAGGCGCAATTATATCTGACATTGCAACAAAAAGATTATTAAGTTGGTTTATTTTTTCAGGTCGTTTTTCATAAAAGACCCGTTTAAAATTAAGTTGATAATTTGCATAGAACCAAATATCCGTAATTTGTTCAGAACTTGGAATAGCATCGGGCAAATAGCCATTGAACGACGTGAAAAAATTATCATCGACCATTCTAAGACCCTTTTCTATTTCCGCTTGTTTACCATAAGACCCCCCCATAAAACGTGTTTCAGTAAGCACATCAGGTTTTATTAGGCCTTGAGCAATCATAGAATCGTAGATTGGTGTATTTGGTAGTGGTTGCAACGGCGTAATACGATACCAGTCGCAATCCATCTCTTTGGCGACATCTATTGTATCATTTATCATGCTAAAAGTTTCGCCCGGAAACCCCAGCATCAGTAAAACTGAAGTATGAATTTGTGGAAATTTCCGAAAATTTTGGGCTGCTTTAATAAAATTTTCTAAGGTACCTGGTTTTCTAATTTCTCGAAGGATCTTTCTGTTTCCTGATTCCATACCGATATTAACCGCTATACAACCTGATTTAGCCATTGCATCAATCAATTCCTCTGAACATGAACTAGCAATAAGCCCATTGGTAGCATCCCATGTTACGGGAAGGTTTCGTCGTTCAATTTCGCTAAACATTGATAGCGCTCGTTTGTGATCTTTTAGAAGATCATCATCTAACCACATAAAATGTCCCATTCCTTCCTCGACAACGAGTTGTTCTATTTCGTCGACAACGAGCATATAGTCCCTACCTCTAACTCCTTTACCGTTAAAGTTGCGGACTGAACAAAAAGTACATTGGGCGCGGCAACCACGATTAGATAGTACCGTTGAAAACACGGTGTCCTTTGGCTTAAAATAATAAAAAGCGCCTATTGTTCCAACCGAGCTGTATTCATTAATTTCTAAAAGATCAATAGCTGGGGCAAGGTTTATCATGTCGCTAGCTGGGGGGCATTCTCGAGTTAGATGATTTCTCTCAGTATTACCTCCAATTCTAGAGTTAATAACAATCTGGCCCAATATCGAGACAGGGGCGTCGTTATTTATAAACTCAATGAAATTATTTAGTGCTTGTTCGCCTTCACGTAAAAATGCAAATGCTATCGCTGGTATATCATCTAACACGCGATTAACGTCATTACTAACATGGACACCGCCAGCAGCAATAACGTGTCCTTTGTGATGTATAAATTCACATACATGTTGGAAAGATTTATGTGTCATTGTAAACATACAAGTTACACCAACCAGGTCAGGCATGAATTCTTCTAATATAGCCTCAAGTTCAGTTTTCCATACCTTATCATGATTAAAATCACCATTTTTGTGATTTTTAGCAGCCTTTAATACCGTGTGGTTTAAATTACAAATCTTTACCTCTATGCCTATTTTCCGCATCGTCGCTGCAAGCATACCAAGGCCATAAGGCGAATAGTTTGTATACCGCCCTCGTTTTGCTACATCAACCTGGAATAGATCACTATCCGCATCGGGTGGGTTCACTAAAAGAACGCGTTCTATTGAATTTTTGCCAATTATTTCCTGGATTATCTGACGTATATTCTGATCGTCTTCAAAACCACTTTGTAGTTTATTTTCCATAATTCTACTTAATCTTAATCATCTTAAATATTTCTCAATTAGGCCAACCTTTTGACTAATAACTTCATTTGGATTCAGAAATGAACATCCAATTTTTTTTATCTGGTTGTTAGACATCCAAGCCATTGCCGGTCTTTTTTTTGCTATGGGTAAATCTTGAAATATAGTCTGAATATAGTTCAATTCATCAGGATATAGACTGGATTTTTTAATTCGATTCCCAATTTGGGCCCGACTTATTCCTTGATCGCTAACTATATGGCAGATTTTTGGAGGACTGCTTAATTCTGCAATGCAAACTAAGGAATTAGCTGTATCGGTCACGTCAGTCAGGCTGATTATATTGTCTTTGGCTAAGATTGCTTCATTGTTTTTCATTTGGCTGTGGATATTTTTAATTACACAATTTGACCTAATATCATGAGGTACATTCCAACCCGTCCGAGCAATTGTAAAGGCGCTGTTTGTATTTAGTAGCCAATTTTCTATATAAACTTTCATACGGCCATAATTATTCAGTGGATTAGTTTTGGATTCTTCAGTGTACCCACCTAATTTACCATCAAAAACCTGGTCAGTAGACATAAAAATGATATGAGCTGAGGTTTTTAGGACCTCTTTGCATAATTTAATTGTACCATCTACATTTAATTTGCGCGCCATGCGTGGGTTTTTATCGATTATTTTATGGGATGTATTAGCCGCTAAAATATAAACAACATCATTAGCGCTTAGATCAGGAGTTATCTTTAATAACGAGTCTTTTTCAATATCAAATTTTATTAACCCATTTCCGAACCTAGATTTTGCGGTCGCGATTACATGGTGCCCAGCCTTTAATGCTGATGTTCTGAGAGCTGCTCCAATTACACCCGATGCTCCAACAATAATGAGGCGTTTACTCAAGTGGTAACGGGAACTTCTTTGCGCTCGCCAAATCGATTGGTCTCAGTCTCATGCTCTAATTGCTCATCCCATACATTACAATTTGTGCATAATGAAATTTCAGATTTCTGACCGTTTAAATGCAATTTTCGTCGATGGCGATTTTTTTGAGACTGCCAAACGTTAGCTATAGAATTGTTAGCCACACTCCCTGTTGGAAATTTATTATTATAATCAATATTACAAAGCGGTACATCACCATTTCCAAAAATAACCATTAGTGACCACAAAGCAACGCAGGGGCGAGATAACTCATAACTAAATGTCGGTTTATTTAAGCTTACCTGCCCACCCCAATTATGCATCGAGTGATAATAAAGACGATCATTTTTAGCGAGGCGAGTTTCCCAGAATTTTTTATATTCTGTCCACTCATTTAGATTTTTATCTCCAACAACCATTCTCATCCAAATTGAAGTACTGGGATTAATTTTATCTCTGAGTTCTACAAATCGAATTGCATTTTCTTTAACCGTTTCAAAATTTAAACCGGCACGCATTTCTTCAAATACTGTTTTCTTTAGACTATCAACCGAAAGTATGACCTCGTCAATTCCAGCCTCAAGTATATTTTTAGCCCTTCGTTCATCGAGAAGTGACACATTCGTGGCTATACCCACTCTAGCTATTTTTTTCTCTTTGAGATATGTAATTCGGTCTGGCAATTTCTTATCCAATAATGGTTCACCATCGCGATATAAGCTTACCCGTTTAACGTGTTGAGCGTTCTCAGCGATTTCATCTGCTATTTTTTTAAATAAATCAGTTTCCATCGTGGGTGTTTTTCGTTGCCAGTCAGCAATTGTACACATTGGGCACCGCGCATTACAGGCATTTACTGTCTCAATTTCAAAATATTTTGGGAAATTTAACAAACTTTCGTAAGAAGAACTATGGTCAATTCTTTGCTGTAGATACTGTTGTTGACGGGTGAGCATTATAAATTCCTATTAATTGAGTTGTTTTTGTTAAGTACAACTTTTTGTACTGCATCTGTAATATTTAAGAATGTTAAATCCAAGGCTTCTTTAATTTTTTCTGAATTCATTGTAATATCGAGAGGCCGGATTTCATATTTGACAAAATAATTTATACTTTTATGAATAAGTTTTACGTTAATAGGTTGATATTTTGATAGAGTTTTTACTATTTTGTTAGCAATATCGATGTGGGTTACATTCTGATCGCCCCCAAGGTGGAATAGTCCCGTCAAGTCCGATTTAATGGCTTTTTCTATTGTTTGAGCTAAATCGTATACATATAAAGGAGAAAAACGTTGATCAGATGCCACGGGTATTTTGCCGCCAGCTAAAATTTTTTCGTATAAATTTGTTATTAGCGTTCCATCTCCACGGTTTAACCCATAAATCCTAGGGATTCTTAATATTAGCCAACGATCAGATAATTTGGAGAGTCTATGCTCTATTTCAAGCTTTAATTTGCCGTATAGAACTCCAGGGTCAACAGGATCTTCTTCGGAATGTGGGCCAGGATTAGGACCAAATAGGGCATCACTAGATGTAAATATTGGAGTAATATTTAATTTTATCAAGTCTTTGATAAGTTGCCAAGTGGCATCAACATTTATTTCTTTTGCCTTAGTTGGATTACTAACAATAACGGACGGGTCCACAATACC
>MDTB01156405.1_pt1 | contig 10087 bp, 11 predicted proteins | sample 811161 | NCBI WGS metagenome assembly MDTB01 (sample SAMN05326650, study PRJNA326480) | marine metagenome | isolation source: seawater | place: Mediterranean Sea | collected 2009
GATCAAATTGCTGCAGCTTGTGGCGGTTTTAATTATATAATTTTTAATAAAAAAAAAAAATTTGAAATAAAAAAAAACTTTTTTGATGAAAAAGTTTTAAAAAAACTAAATGAAAACCTATTTCTCTACTTTACTGGAATATCTAGGACTGCTGAAGAGATTGTTAAAACTTATAAATTCTTAAATCATAAAAATGATAAAAAAATATATTTAATTGAAATAAACAAACAAGTAGATGAGGCAGCTAAAAAACTTAAAGAAGGTAAAATTGATGATTTTGGAAGATTGCTTAATGAAACATGGATATTAAAAAAAAAATTAAGTAATAAAATTACTAATCAAAAAATAAATTCAATCTATAAAAGAGGAATTGATTCTGGAGCTTTAGGTGGAAAATTATTAGGTGCAGGTGGTGGTGGTCATATTATTTTTTATGTGCCCAAAAATAATCAAAAAAATTTTAAATTAAAAATGAAAAAACTTTTACATATTCCATTTTCTTTTGAAAAAGAGGGATCCTCAATAGTTTTTAAGAAATAGTTTTATTTTCTTTTTTTTAGAAGAAGGTCCTCTACATTTTCAAAAATAAAGTGACCTAAAAATATATGGCACTCTTGTATCCTTGCTGTAGTTTTTGATGGAACTTTTAAGCTAATATCACAATATTTATCAGCCAAACCACCTGTTGAGCCTAAAAATCCAACTGTTTTAACTTTTTGTTTTTGAGCATATTTTAAAACTTTTAATACATTTTTTGAATTACCAGAAGTTGATATTGCAATTAATATATCGTTCTTAGCATACAAAGATTTAAAACTACGTAAAAAAATATCCTCAAATGAATAATCGTTTCCACAAGCAGTTATAGTAGAGGTATCTTGTGCCAAAGTAATAGCTGGAATAGGATTTCTATTTACGTGGGGTCGTAATCTCACGATAAATTCTGCAGCTAAGTGTTGGGCATCTGCAGCAGATCCTCCATTGCCACACAGCATGACTTTTCCGTTATTTTTAATTGATTTATATATTTCGTTGATAACATTATTAATATTACTATTTAGCTCTAACAAATTTAAGTGACTAGTTACATTATCAGATATTGCTCTTTCTAAATCTGAAATATTTTTATTTTTTTTCACTATTAATATTATCTAATATTATCTTTTTATATGAGCTCTTAATTTATTCGCTATTGGTATTTCTTTCTCAATTATTTTCCCAACAGATGGAACTCCAATAGATTGTTTGATTTTATCAATACTTTCCGTTAAAAATTTCATTCCACCAAGTTCTAGAGAGGCTGCTTGATCTGATCCGTACATCGTTCTATCTAATGTAACATGTCTTTCTAATGAGGAAATACCTAGCATGAAAGCTGCTAATGAAACTACAACTCCATTTTCGTGTCCACTATAACCAACATCACATTTATATATTTCTTTAAGTGCATTTATTGTTGACAAATTTCCATCACTAACATCCATAGGATAAGTTGATACACAATGCATTAGTTCAAAACTGCAATTATTCTCAAGAAATATTCTAACTGCGTTATCTATGTCATCTCGTGTTGACATTCCAGTAGATATAAAAGTATGTTTTTTTTTTTTTGCAACCTCTTTAAGAAAATTTTGATCAATAATCATTGCAGATGCAATTTTATTGTATTTAAGTTTGTATTTGTCTAAAAAACTCAGACTATTTAAATCCCAAGCAGAAGAAAACCATTCTATATTTATTTCTTTGCAAAATTTATCGATTTCATCAAATTCTTTTTCCCCAAATTCTAATCCATTTTTTTGCTCTCTAGTTGTGGTTCCCCATGGGCTTTCCCTTGGTGTATCTAATATCTCTTTAGAATAAACAAGATTAATATCTCTTTTTTGAAATTTTACGGCGTCAAAATTCGCCTGTTTAGAATTTTTTATTAATTCTTTTGCTATTTCAATATCTCCATTATGGTTGATACCTATTTCGGCAATAAGGAAAGTTTTATTATTTTTCATCACCTTAAATTATAAAATAATCAATATTTATCAATTAAAAAGCTCTTTAAATTCTAAATTTAACTCTTTAGGTTGTTTAAAAGTTAAATTTTTAACTTTTTTTAAATTTGATTCTTTACTTAAATAAAATACTTTTCTATTTAAATTATTGTTAATTTCAGTTAACCATTGGAATATATTAATTGAGGTATTAAAATTCTCTTTCATTATAGAATAATCTTGATCAAAAAAATAATTATAAATTTTTTTATAAAAAGACTGCAAATAAGGTTTCAAATCCATCTTTTTTAAATAATAAAAAAAATATTTTTTTTTAATTATTTTAAGTGCTTCTTGATCAATTTTATCTGCATTTAAACTTTGGTACCCATAATATTTTGTACCTGTTTTTTTTACTCTGTAAAATTTAATTGGTAAATCTACTCCTTGAATAAATATATGTTCAAAACCCATTAGTGTGGCTACCATAAATGTTGAATCGGCTATTGAACAGCCATTTTTTTTATCAAAATTAAAATTATAATTAAATTTGTTTTCAACTTTTTCTAGTAAAGTTTGCCTGCTTGGGTACTTTTTTAAAAAGTTACAACATTCTTTTCTAGGATTACATTCAATTCCGCCAAAATGTCTATCATCAAAAAAAATATAATTTAAATTTAAATTATTATAAAGTTTTTCATCAAACTCCCATATATCGTTATGACAACCTGTATCAGATAAAATCCAAGTAAGTTTTTTGAAATTATTTATAAAATTTCTGTGACTTTCAATATTTACAACTGGGAAATGATTATTACTAGTTATCAAATAATCAGGATTAATTTTTTTTTTATCAATTCTTAATATAGTGCTACCGGCCAATAAAATTTTTCCTTTGAAATTTCTAAAATCAAAATCATTTAATGTTGGTCCAGATCCAAGAATAAGACAAGAATCGCCTACATGTTTATCGATAATACTATCAATTTGTTTAAGCATAATTTATAGTAATTGTTTTATATATATTTATCAGAATGATATACAAGCTATAATATGAGAAATTTTTTTAAAGACCTTGAAAAAAAAAATGTTGTTATAACTGGAGGCAGTGGTTTTTTAGGAAGTCAAATTACAAAAGCTTTTATAAAAACTAAATCTAATATTTTTATTTTAGATATAAATAAACCTAAAATTAAATCTAATAATGTTAAATTTTTTTATTGCGATATTACTAAAGAAAATGAGGTTAAAAATACTTTAAAAGAAATTATAAAATCTAAAAAAAAAATAGATATTCTTATAAATAACGCTGCATGTGATTATGTTCCCAGAAAAAATAATAAAAAATTAACTCTTGAACATTTTAAATTAAGTAATTGGAGTAAAGATCTAAATGTAGGTTTAGATGGCTCTTTTATTTGCACTAAAATATTTGGAACACAAATGGCTAAAAATAAAGCGGGGGTAATTCTAAATATTTCCTCAGATCTAGGGATTATTGCTCCAAATCAAAAAATTTATAAAAGTTTGGGATTTATAAAACCAGTTACTTATTCTGTTGTGAAACATGGGATAATAGGTTTAACTAAATATACAGCATCTTACTGGGCAGACAAAAATATTAGATGCAATGCAATTGCCCCAGGTGGTATTTCAAATAAACAAAGCAAAAAATTTTTAATTAAAATTAAACAAATAATACCAATGAACAGACTTGCAAAAATAGATGAATACAATGATCTTGTTTTATTTATGTGCAGTAAATCCTCTTCATATATGACAGGCTCCGTTGTGATTGCAGATGGAGGGAGAACATTAATTTAAAAAATCACAAGGTTTTCTAAATAATAATTCAATTTTAAAATTAGAGAAAATCAGAAACTAGAAAAGTAAAAGTACTAAGTTTATTTCCTTTAAATTATAAAACCTAAAACAATTATTTATATGGTCTTGCTTCAACTAAAAGAGTATCTGTTATTTTATTTTTAACAAGAAAATTATTATAGGTTTCTACAATATCTTTATCATAAAGCATTTGATTGGTTACATGACCTTCAGGTTTACCTTCTACAAACCATTTTAGATGATTTAGAAAATTATATCTTTGTACAAAATTAATATTATATATTTTAAAACCAGCAGTGTTTAAATATTTTGTTAAAGACAATTTTGTATGTAAAACTAAATGCTCGCTCCATAATGTAAAATTTCGAAATACTTTTAAATTCAAAAGTAAATCATTTGCATGAGGAACCTCAATAATTAATTTTCCATTTTTATTAATTAAATTTTTTAATTTTTTTAAAGTCTCAATTTGATTGGGTATATGTTCCAACACATGAAACAAAGTAATTATATCAAATTTTTGATCTATTTTATCAATATCCTCATATATTTTAAATTTTTTAGATAAATAATTTACAAGCTGCTTACTGATTTCTAAACCTGCAATATTTTTAGTGTTTTTCTTTGCTAATTTTATGAATTTTCCTTTCCCACACCCAAAATCTAAAAGAGATTTGTTTTTAATTTTATTTTTTAAATATTTAAATCTTCTAATTTCATCATTCATCTCAGTTAACTGAACATCTTTTTTTCTAATTTTAGCTGCATATTTTATTAAAAATAAATTTTCAGTTTGTTGCTGATAATAATTTTTAATTTTAGATCTATATTTAGGAATAAAAATTACTCCAGTTTTTTTATCTTTTAAAACTTTTATATTTCCATCTCTAGTTTGGTTACTAAACACACTTGTATTTTTAAATTTAAAAATTCCAACCTTTTTTAAATCAGTTACAACTTTTGAATTCTTAAATTGATTTTTTTTCATAAAAATTTGATTTGCTTTTTCTTAAAATTTAATATTTTTCTTTATTTTCTTAATTTATTTTACTTAAATTAAAAATTTATAACCTTTTTTTTAAATATAATTTTTTAGCTATAAGTTAATATTTTCTATAGACATACCTTATCTATATCAATTAATACAATATTATAATTTAGCTAAAGCATTGATTAATTTTCATTTTTATGTAATTAAACTGTCTTAAAAATGAAAATCCAAACTTTTGAAAAAATTAAAAAAAATCTTAAAAAAGAATCTTTTTGTATTGCAAGAAATATAATCAAAAAAAATGATATTAAGTATCTAGTAAATCTCTACAAAAAAAGATTTGGTTATCTTAAAGAACTTAGGACATCTGGTCCTTGGACCTACAAAATGAATGATTTTAAAAGACTCGACTTAGGAGACTCATATAAGAATAGTAGATTTTCTAGGTGTATTACTTTTTGCGAATGGAATAAAAATAATGAAAAATTTTATAAAATTGTTCAACCAGTAATAAATTTAAGAAATAAACTTTCAAATGTTAATAAAATAGGTCATAAATATTACAATTTAAGCTATTTTGCTGAAAAAGATAAAAAAAAAATTTACTGTGATTTTATAAGAATGCTGCAATATCCATCTGGAGGAGGATTTTTATCAGCACATGATGATTATGATACCCATTATCCAAAAAAAATAATTAATGCTATTTTAATTGTTACCTCAAAAATCAAGAAAAAAACTAGAGACTCTTTTGAAACTTATAAAGATGGTGGACTATATTTTATAAATAAAAATAAAAAAAAAATTAATATTGATGACTATGCCGAAAGTGGAGATTTAATTTTATTTGACCAAAAAATTATTCATGGCGTAAACAGTGTTGACCCTGATAAACCTTTAAAGTTAAATTGTATCAATGGAAGGCTATCTTTAGCTTTCTCTATAGGAAAATTTAATTTAAATTAATAAATTGTGAAATATAATCATATTAAATACAGAACATTTGATTATGTAGATAGTATTTATAGAAAAAAAAAAAAATTCTGAAATTAGATTTGATAAACTCAGATTTGATAGACAAGAAAGAATATCACCTTTTCCAAAAAAATTTTTAGCCCTAATTAATAAGAAATTTAAATCAGAACATATAACCTGTTATCCTGAATTAAATAGCTTGTATAAAAAATTTTCAAAATCACTTAAATTAAAAGAAAATAATATTGTACTTACTCAAGGTTCGGATTTGGCAATAAAACTATGTTTTGAATTATTAATAAAAAAAAAGGATCATGTAATTACTATTTTTCCAACATACGGCATGACGAATGTTTATTGTAAAATTTTTCAAGCTAAAGAGGAAAGAGTCTTATTTAAAGAAAACCTTAATTTGGATATAGATAATCTTATATCAAAAATAAATAAAAAAACCAAATTAATAATTTTTGCAAATCCAAATAGTCCTACTGGAACAATTATACCAGAAAGAAAAATTAAAGTAATTTTAGATAAGGCAAAAGAATGTGATGCATTTGTTTTAATAGACGAATGTTATTTTGGTTTTTATAAAAAAACTTCGATTAAAAAAATCCATAAATATAAAAATCTAATGATATCAAGATCATTTTCTAAAGTAATTGGCATGGCAGGATGTCGGGTTGGGGCAATAATAAGTAATAAGTATTTGATTGCAAAATTGAAAAAATTCATACCTATGCATGAAATATCCCATTTTAGCGCATTTATAGCAGAATTGTTACTGGATAATAAAAAAATTTATATGAATTATCTTGAAGATACAAATTTTGGTAAAAAATATTTTGAAAAATTTTTAAAAAAAAAGAAATTAGAATTTTTTCGATCTTATGCAAATTTTATACTTGTAAATTTTAAATCAAAAAAAAATATGAATAAAATTTTAAATGCGGCTAAAAAGAAAAAAATACTAATTCATGGAGAGCCATTCATTCCTGGGTGTGAAAATTATGTTAAATTCACAACTGGGCCGATTTATTATATGAAAATAATACAAAAACTTATAAATGAAAATTATAATGAAAAATAAAATATTTGATGCATATAATAACTTAATTACATCTAATGATGTTGAAAGATTAAAAAAAATATTAGCAAGGTATGAATTATTTAAGTTGTCTGACAAAGTACCAGGCGATATAGTTGAATGTGGTGTTTTCAAGGGTACAGGGCATATATTTTGGTTAAAAATGCTTAGTTTGTTTGACCATAATTCAAGTAAAAAAGTTATTGGTTTTGATACATTTTCTGATTTTCCAAAAACAACTTTAAATTTCGAAAAAAAAGCTGCAAAACAATTTACAAAAGAAGCAAATTATAAAAAAAATAACTACATAATTTTAAAAAATAAAATTAAAAAAATAAATTTAGACAAAAGATCTGTGCTTATCAAAGGAGATATCGTGACAACTTCAAAAAATTATTGTAAAACAAATAAAGGTTTTAGAATATCATTATTACACTTAGATTTAGACACTTATTCAGGAACAAAAAGTTCACTGGAAAATTTTTTTCCTTTAGTTTCAAAAGATGGAATAGTTATTTTTGACGAATATGGAGAAAGAGGATGGGGAGAGTCTGAAGCAGTAGATGAGTATTTCAAAGGTACCAAATATAAAATCCAAAAAACTAAAGATTCAAATTTTCCTTCTGCATTTTTAATCAAAAAATAAAATAATGCAAAATATTTTGATTATTGGCTTGGGATCAATTGGACAAAGACACTATAGGAATTTAAAAAAAATAAATAAAAAATTGAATTTTTTTTCAATCAGAGAAAAAAAAAAATCACCTCAACTGAATATTAATAATAAAGTTATAAAAAAAAAGTTTTTATGTAAGAAAAATCAAATTAAAGAAATAAATTTTAATCAAATTGATAATTTTAAATTTGATTTAGCTTTAATAACAAATCCAACAAGTCTACATTTAAAAACAGCAATGAAAATTGCTAAAAAAAAAATAAATTTATTTATAGAAAAGCCCATTTCAAATAATACTAAAATGGTATTCAATTTATTAAGATTAATTAAAAAAAATAAGTTAATCTGTGCTGTAGGATTTCAAACACGCTATGATGATCTTTTAAATAAATTAAGGGATATAATTGTATCAAAGGAATTGGGTAATGTTGAAAAATGTTATATTGAGCACAAACATTACCTTCCATACCATCACTTATACGAAAATTATAAAGTAAGTTATGCTAGTAGAAAAGAATTAGGAGGTGGCGTTCTTCTATGCTTCTCTCACGAATTTGATTATGCAAATTTTTTGTTTGGAAAGCCTAATTTTTTATACTGCTCTACTCAATATTCAAAAAAACTCAAAATTAATGTTGAAAGTTCTGCCACAGTAATGGCTACATATCCAAAAAATGTAAGTGTAATATTTGATCTAGATTTTTGGAAGAAAAAACCTGCAAGAAGCTGTAAAATTCAGTTTAATAAAGGTTTTATTGAATGGGACCTAATAAAAAATTTATTAAAAATTGAGAAAGATGGGAAAAAAAAGATTATAAAAAGTAAATTTAAAAAACGTAATGATTTGTTTGTTGAACAATTTAAAAAAATTATAGAGTGTATAAAACTAGGTAAATTACCAAAAAGTAATATTATTAATGGAATATCAAATATAGAGGATATTGAAAAAATTAAAAAAATATCAAGTATCCATTAATTTTTTAATAAATACTAAATTTTGATATCCGGTAGCTATTGCGTCATTTCCTCTATTTGTTTCAAGCGTAATATCGCCTTTATATTTTAATTTTTTTAGTGATCTAAAAAATAATTTAAAATTAATTAGGCCTGTTCCTAGAACAACATTCATTTTTGATTTATTTCTGTCTTTAATATGAATATGATTAATTAAGTGTCTCAATATTTTGAATGAAGCATTTAAATTTTTTTCTATCAAAAAAATATTTCCTGTATCAAAAGTAACCATAAATTTATTTTTTATTTTTTTTGAAAGGTATAAAATTTTTTTTGATTGAAAATCACATTCGAAAGAAATTTCTACTTTTTTATTATTTGCGAGTTTTAAAATATATATTAATTTTTTTATTAAAATATCTTCTTTTTTTAAATGTCTTTTACATAAAGGAATTATCAATTTAGATTTTGGAAATTTCGATGCATGAGTAATTAAATTTTGTATATATTTTATATTTTTATTTTTATGAATAGAATTATAAAGAACGAAGTTATCGCAAATAATTACTTTAGTATTTTTTAATTGATTTATCTCATTAATAATTTTTATTTTATTACACCAAAACGGATTTTTTAAATTAATTTTTTTTTCAAGAAAAAGTTCAACGTGGTGATATCCCAATAATTTTGCAATTTTAAACTCTCTTACCCAGTCTGTTGGAAATTTTTGCAGAATACTTGTGTTTGTTAACCTGCCTTGATAAATGCCAATATTCAATTTAAATCTTCCTTGATATCTATATCTAATGTTCTTTCTGTAAAATAAGCAAGTATTCTTTTTCCAAAAAAACTACTATTTGTTTTTTTAAAAAAAAAACTTGGTTTTAAAATATCAACATAGCCATTAGGTAATAATGCCTGAGGAAATTTTTGTCTTGGCAAACTGTGATATTCATTTTTTAAAATTCCTTCAAAATACCCGATTAAACTTTTTCCTTTAAGATGAAACATTTTTTGAGGTGGTTGATTTATACTGCAGACTGATCTTAATGAGTCAAATTTTCTATTTTTGTAGAAATATTTTATAGCATTATCAATAACTTTTGGATTTCTATTTGGAGTAGTGGGTCTTAGAAAAACTATAAGATCGGGAAAATAGTTTTTTTTTAAAAAAAATTTTAAAGCATGAACAACTAAATCTTTGTCAAACGAATTATCCTGACTAATGTTTTTTGGTCTTAAAAAAGGAGCCTCAGCACCAAATTTTAAAGCAATTTTTTGATATTTTTGAGAATCTGTTGAGACTAGAACTCTATCAATATATCTTGATTTTTTTGCTGCTCTTATTGAGTGGTATAAAAGTGGTTTTCCCTTATAGGGTATAATATTTTTATTTTTTATTCCTTTCGAACCGCTTCTTGCTGGTATTATTGAAAGTATTTTAAGTTTTTCTAATTTTCTCATTTTTTTTTTATTTATTGCATTTGAAATAAAATAAGTAAATTCTAAACAAGTAGTTTTATAATTATCACAATAAAGACTGTTTTTTAATATATATTTTTTAATAACTCTTTAGA
>MDTB01000595.1_pt1 | contig 10086 bp, 5 predicted proteins | sample 811161 | NCBI WGS metagenome assembly MDTB01 (sample SAMN05326650, study PRJNA326480) | marine metagenome | isolation source: seawater | place: Mediterranean Sea | collected 2009
GATTTTCTAATCATTTTTTTTAAAAATTACTATGAAATACCATTAGTGCATTAGGAAAATCCATCATACATATCATCTTAGTGATAATAATTAGATTTCTTAGTACTCAGATAGAAAATTAAATAAATATATATATATATTATATATATATATTACAGTAAAGAAAAGAATAGAAAACAGACAAATAGTTCTACTTTTTATCGAGAAGTATATTCAATAATCAGTGATATATAAGAGACAGAGACATGGCAGATAATTCTGTATTACCAACACCACCAACTACTACAACAACTACTACCACTACTACGACCACGACTACAACAACTACTACTACCGATGACACTAGAACATTAAATGAGACAGCTACGGCGGAGGAACTAGCGGCATTGAAAAAAGCACAAATGGATCAAGATGCTGTAGATGCGAAAACGCTAAGCATTGAAATTAACGATGCATCGTCTTCGATGAATGGTGGTAGGGAAAGGTCTTCGTCTATTGGCTCGCCAAAAAAAGGGTCAAGGGAAGAAGCTAAAGCAAGGCGTGAACGTGAAAAAGAGGAAGCAAAACAATTACGATTAGCAAAGGCACAACGAAAGGCTAATTTAGCAGCATTGCGAAAAAGTGATAATGAGGATGTTGCTGCTGATAAACAAGAAAGTGTACAAAGACGTTTGGATTGGCTATCAAAGCAAGCCGGTCTATTTTCGTTTTTCTCCAGTGGAAAAGATTTTACAAAAGATGCTTCTGAGCATCGTTCCAAAAATGCGGGTTTGAAAAAGAAGAAAAAAGGTGGACGAGGTCGCGGGAACCGTATGACGGAGGACGAAGAAGACGCACGGTTATTAGCTGCAAGTAAACAAGCCACACGTGCGACTCGACTAACTGTTCAGCCAAATTGTATTAAATTTGGTACAATGAGAGATTACCAAATTGAGGGATTGAATTGGTTGATATCATTATATGATCGTGGTATAAATGGTATATTAGCTGATGAGATGGGTCTAGGTAAAACATTGCAAACCATTTCCATTTTAGGGTATTTGCATGAAGCAAGAGGTGTCACTGGACCACACATGGTTATCGTGCCAAAAACAACAGTATCAAATTGGCAAAGAGAATTTGCACGTTGGTGCCCAATTTTAAGAGTGGTTGTTTTAGATGGGAGCAAGCCTCTTCGCCAAGACATTTTAAAAAACCAAATACAATCAGGTTTATTTGATGTTGTTGTTACAACATATGAATTATGTATTATTGAAAAAAGCCATTTATTGAAATTTAATTGGCGTTATATATGTATTGACGAAGCACACAGAATCAAAAATGAAAAATCAAAGTTAGCTGTTACTGTCCGTACGTTTAATACGCAATTTCGCTTATTAATTACTGGTACGCCACTGCAAAACAATTTGCACGAGCTGTGGGCATTGTTGAATTTTTTATTACCAGAAGTTTTTGATAATGCGGAAATATTTGACTCTTTCTTTAATACCAACTCTGGTGATGAAGCTATGCAAGATCAAGTTGTTTCAAAATTACATGGAATTTTAAGACCATTTTTATTAAGACGTTTGAAAAACGATGTGGAGAAAAGTTTGTTGCCAAAGAAAGAGTTGAAATTGTACGTCGGTTTGACAGAGATGCAACGCTTTTATTATAGAAAATTGCTGGCAAAAGATATTGAAACGTTAAATGCATTGAATGGTGGCCAAAAATCTCGATTGTTAAATATATTGATGCAATTGAGAAAAACATGCAATCATCCATATTTGTTTCAAGGTGCAGAACCTGGCCCGCCGTTTTTCGATGGGCCGCATCTATGGGAAAATTGCGGGAAAATGCTCTTATTGGACAAGTTGTTGCCAAGATTAAAGGAGCAAGGGTCCAGGGTATTAATTTTTTGTCAAATGACACGTATGTTGGATATCTTGGATGATTACGTACGTTTAAAAGGTTACCAATATTGCCGCATCGATGGTAGCACGAATGGTGACAAGCGTATAGAACAAATGGACCTATTCAATGAGGAAGGTAGTGAAAAGTTTGTTTTCATGTTAAGTACAAGAGCAGGTGGTTTAGGTATTAATTTATACACTGCTGATATTGTAATATTGTACGACAGTGATTGGAATCCACAAATGGATTTACAAGCGATGGATCGGGCTCATCGCATTGGTCAAAAAAAGCAGGTAAAAGTTTTCCGTTTCATTACGAAAAATAGCGTGGAAGAAAAAATCATTGAACGTGCTGAACGTAAATTGTATTTGGATGCTGTTGTTATTCAACAAGGTCGTTTGGCGCAACAAAATAAAGCATTAAGTAAGGATGAATTGAGCACAATGGTACGTTTTGGTGCGGATGAAATTTTCAAAAAAGACAGTGAAGTAATTACCGATGCTGATGTTGATGCAATATTAGCAGATGGGGAGAAGCGTACTGCTGAAATGCAAAATAAAATCAAAAAAGCAATGAATAATAGTTTACAAGATTTCTCTTTGGATGGTGGTGATTTTAATTTATTTGAATTTGAAGGGGAAGATTACAAAAAAAATAAAAAGCATAAATTCATTAATTTGCCACAACGAGAGCGTAAACAAAATTACAATGAAAATGCGTATTATAAAAAAGCCTTCAGTGAAGCAGCAGCAGCAAATTCAAGTTCATCATCAAATTCAGTATCAGCTGCCACTATCAGAGCGACGCAACAAAGAAAATTGAAGATGATTCCAATGCCTAAAAAAGGAAAAGTTCCACAAATGGCAGATTATCAATTTTATAATCAGGAAAGAATTACAGAACTAGTTGAAGAAGAATATGAATGGGAAATGAAGAAAAGGCAACAAAAAGTAACTATTCAATTCAAACGAGAGGAGGAAAGAGTTGCAAGAGCAAAGAAGAAATTAGAGATTGAAAGAAAGAAAAAGCAAGGTAATTATGTCGCTCCTCAAATGGAAGTAGAAGTTGAAAACGAATCGGATAAAGCCCAACTTGTGCTAGAAGAAATGGAAGCTGATAAAACGATTGAAGATGAAAAGAAAAAATTGTTACAAAGTGGATTTGGTAGTTGGAATCGCCGTGATTATCGAGCATTTGTAAGTGCACTTGAAAAATTTGGTCGTAAAGATAAAAGTGCAGTGACAATGGATGTAGAACAAAATACCGGCAAAGCAGCTTCGGAAGTTGGTGCATATTTTGATGTCTTTTTAAAACGTTGCACGGAAGTTTCGGAATGGCCGAAAATTTTGAATAGGATAGAAAGAGGGGAGAAAAAAATTGTTTTAAGGAACGAAATCAAATCCATCTTAGATTGGAAAGTAAAGTCAACAAAATCGCCATGGCAAAATTTGAAGATTAATTATTTAACGAATCGTGGTAAAGCATATACGGAGGAGGAAGATCGTTTTGTTGTTTGTTTAATGCAAAAGATTGGATATGGTAGATGGGAGGAAATTAAATTGGAAATACGTAAAGCATGGCAATTTCGTTTTGATTGGTTTATCAAATCACGTACTCCACAAGAATTAAATCGACGTGGCGATTTATTAGTTAAATTAATTAGGGCAGAAAAAGATATTTCCGAAGGAAAGGTTCCTGAACCAAAAAAGAGAAAAGCTCCTGCTGCTGCAAAGAAACCAGCTGCGAAAAAGAAAAAAGAAGAAGAAGAGGAAAAGGAAGAAGAGGTGGTGGTGGAGGAGGAGGAAGAAGAGGAGGAGGATGATGATGAAGAAGAAGAATCAGAAGAAGAAGAATCCGAAGAAGAAGAAGAAGAATCCGAAGAAGAAGAATCCGAAGAAGATGATGATGAAGAGTAAAAAAACCAACAAACTCATTCGTATTTTTTAAAAAAAATTGAAAATGGACATGATGTGTGTGTGTGGTTTAAATACGTAGACCAGGAAAATGGAAACGTATGGAGAGAGATATATTTGATATACCCTGTCATAATTATATTTAAAAACTTTTATTTTAAAAAACATCAATAAAAATTTCAAATAAAACTTTTTTTTTAGGAAGAAATAGTCTAATTCTACTAATAGTGTGTTTTTCTAAGAGTATTATAATTACCACTTGTACCAGTATGCCATATGGTATGCCCATAGTACAGATGAGCCCTATAATAGTATAATATACTCTACGGATGATGTTCCTATTATATTTTCCCTAAAAAGAAGGCGGCTTCCTCCATAACAAAAGGAAAAAGGGGGATATTTACTATTTACTAAAATATAATATTAGATACAGTACATATATTCTACACATGTAGATAAAAACATTTATTATATAACATATTATAAACAAGAAATCAAACACATTTTTTTAATATTCAAAAAAGTAACAACAAAATAAAATGAAATTATCTCTTATTGTAGTATTTGCATTATTAGCAGTTGCTAGTGCAACAAATTGCCCTGGTGATGATTGCAAAAAAGATGCAAAAACTGTTATTATTGGAAAAGTTGAAGGAGACGAGAAACCAGGTTGTGACTGTATGAAAAAAGCAAAAATTGTTAAGAAACTACCAGACGAAGAACCAAAACCATGTCCATGCGCTGAGAAAAAAGTTATGGTACCAGTGGTACACACTTGCGATTGCTGTGGCCAAGCTACATGCGGTTGTGTTTCAACGTGTACTTCCCATCCAGTTATTGTTGAACATCACACGTGTGGATGTTGTGGACAAGCTACCTGTGGTTGCGTTGCTACATGTAAAGCAGAAGAACCCGTCAATGCTGATAAGCCAGTTACTGAAGAAATGAAAAAAGCTGTACATGAAGCTCCAGCACACAAAAAAGTTGAAGTTATCCAACAACAATTGCGTGGAAATGGCAAGAAATTGTAAGTTCATATATATCACGCCAAAAAGAGTTTTTAGTTCATTTTAAAAAGAGGTATTGTCATATTTACATAAAAATATGCAAGCGTTCGTTTTGAACACTTGGTCGGTCTCTTTAAATAAAATATACGAGAGTAAAATATTTTATTTTAAAACTGAAAAAGAGAGATAGAGGAAAAATAATAAAAACTTTTTGTACATGTTTCTCAATCTTAAATTTTATTATATTCGTAAAAAAATATTCTGCGTATTCTCCTCCGTCTCTCTCCATCACAGACACTAAAAAAGCGCAGACGACACTATTTTTATTTTTAAAATATAGCTGCTATAATATATTTTAGTTTTATAATTTTTAAGGTAAACCTATGGACTATTCACATCGATCACTTTCATCGAGAGTGTTATGCTGGATTCATATCTACTCTTGTGCTTATTGTATAGAGTATACATTATAGCTTGCGGCGGCGCATGAGAGCTTTATTAACAATAGGAGTAAATTCTTTTCTTAGATTGAGACGATTAACATATTATTCCTGAAATTGAGTATTGAGCATCATATTATTTACCACGGGAAGAAAAATTATTATAACTTAGATTTTAACCATCATTAATACGAATAAATTAATTGGTACGAACTCGTATAAAATTTAATTTTATCATGTACTAAATCATTTTTAAATATGAATAATTATATTTTATTTTTTAAAATATAAAAATAAAAAAATGTAAAAATCCAATTTTTACACACGATACCAATAAATACAAATAATCTCAGCGCTCTTTTTACACAAAGGCCAACTTTGTTGTGCGGACTTTTTCTTTCACATTATGATTATCTTTAATCCCTTGTAAATGGAATAATTATTTGATCTTTCACTGTTTTCAATGTATTTAAAATATCATTGCGTCTATTACTGCTCCAAATTTCTTGTAATTCTTTATGTCGATTTGTATATAAACGTCGTCGTAAATTTATTATACTAAATACTATTGCAAAGAAGCCAAGACCAGAGCATATAATTCCAGTAATGAAATATTCCACATTGCTCATATCTATATTAAGGACGCAAATACCAATAATCACAGAATACATGCCAATAAGTAATCCATAAATTGGACGTGTCAAAAAGGTACCACAACTTCCTTTTTGCTTTATTACGCAACATATATTTTTAAGCGCAAAATAATCTTTCAATATAACAATCAACAAAAAAAATACTACTATTGTCATACACCATAAACCAAACATTAACATATCTCTACTTGCTTTCTGCTCGGTTGCAGTATATTCTCTCCATCGTGGATCGGATGGATCCGATGCCACATCTGCCATGTATGAATTTATTTCTTTAATCTAACTCTCTTATCTTTCCATTCTCACTAGATATACATATAATTCATGTAATTATTAAATGTGTACATGTAGTACTTTATTATTAGATATTAGCCAGTTAGATTATTAGAAATTATATAATTATTTTTTACCATGTTAGAAGATGAATAAGGTTAAAAGCTTATTACCATAGCACAGCACTACGAGAAAGAGTCGTCTGACGATTACAGTACCAGACGACAAAAAGAAACTATAGCTCTAGCTGTGCCACACACACAGGCCATGTACAAAAACAAAGGCGCAATCGATTTGGCAATTATTAAATTCTACTACGTCGCAGCATTTAAAATTGTTTTAAGAGGAGAATAGCATTACACACTAAGCCGTTGCCGGCAACCAGTTCTATTTACATGGTATTCTGTCGAAACGCTTACTGCTGATACTTCTATACTAACTGAACGTTGCCACAACAAACAACAAATGAAAATAATAATAGCATATAAATAGTACTGGGTGTTTTATTATTATTATTGATTCTGCTGTAAATATATAAATATTACATACCTATCCACCATATATATATATATATTCTAGTGCTATGTTTCATTTCAACATAATTTACAATAACGAATAGATTTAGATTGAGTAAATAAATAGCAACAAAATGGCAACAAAAAAAGAAGTAGAAGCCGCACGTAAACGTGCATCAGAAACATTTGATTCACTTGCAGATGGTGCAAGTACAATCCCAAAAACAAAACTTGCTGCTGCATTAAAAGGTGTAGGGTTTAGTAACGACGACCGTATGCAATGTCAAGCACTTATGATACTAGACAAAAACGGTGACATCGCAAAAGATGAATTTCTTAATTGGTGCAATACTATGGTCGCTGAAGGCAATGGTGCTAAATTAAATCGGCTCCTTATTAGATATGTTGTAGGTAAAAGCCGTGATACAAGTTATGATTTACCAGGGTTAAGTTTTACCTATGGTAATAAACCAAAAAGAAGCGAAGAGCCTGCTGGTAATATCATATTTAGTTGGGTTGCTGGTGAAAAAAGTAAGAAGAAGAAAAAAGGCAAAGACATTATATACGAAAACCGCATGGCTAATATTAATGGCTGTATAAATACTAAACAAGCAAATGAATGGCGTGATGCATATAGAGCACGTAAAGAGGCAAAAGAAGCAAAACGTAGGGAAATGTTGTTAAAAATTGAAGCGGACGAAAGTCTTGGAATTGCTGTGAAAAAGGAAGACATAGAAGCAGTACAAGAGGGGCCAAAGAAACCATGGGAAGGAGATATCTGCTTCGGTTCCATTTCTATTCCCTCTGAACCTGTTGGCACATTATTGGTTGGCGTAGGAAATGTCAAAGACCCAACATATGCAGATTTATCTGGGCAAACAGCAGCTGGTAGATTACCAAAGCCACGATCAACCAATTCAGCAGATTTATTATATAAAAATTCAAGAAGAAAACCTAGTTCAAAAGAACCATTTAAAATGTCTAAATTTAAGAAGATTGGTTCACGCTATTTGAACTAAATTGCGTAAACCAATCATAAATATGTTAAAAAAAATGTGAAATAGGCCAATTTAAAAAAGAAATAGGAAATACAATAATTATTACAAATGTGAATCTGTTTTGTTGTGTTGGATTGATACAAGAAGTACGTATCAAATGTGTATATGATACGTACTAGCATTATTATCAAATATGTATGGTGCTATGCATATCATATGACCAGAAGAAAAAAATAAAAAATGTGCATATATATATTATAAAAATGTAAAATAGAGAGAGAGGAGAGATATGTTTCGTAAAATTTATTCGGGGTATAAAAAATACGAACCAAGTATGCCAGTATGTGTTTTAATAAATACTCTAGCACACAAAATATGCGACAATCTATAATATTATTTTTTTCGAATAATAAAACATGTTAATACGCGGTATATTCGTGTGTGTATCATATCATAACATATTTTCATCACACTTAAATATTGATGGTTAAAATCTTAAAAAGTTATATAAAATGTTTTCTTACTCATATATTATATAAATTTGTTTTACCCCCGTTCATAAAAGTTATATATAATTAGTATAATAATAATCACACTTAATATAAATTTGTATGCATACCTTCATTGGTATTCTCTATTTATGGGTACATATATATCAACACACTATCATATGCATATCATAGTGTGAGATAGATTATTTTCAATTATTGTATTCTTTTGAAGAGTAGGAATTATTATTGAGTAAAAATTAAAAAATAAATTATGCGTATAAACTTAAAATTATATATCTAGATATATCCGTATCACATACATTTTTAATCATAATACCACTCTCTTGGTAACTTTCTCCCTAGTAGTTTTTCAAGTGCTTCATTATACGGTTTATAAAATTGTTGTAATCTTTTTATATCTTCTGGACTGACAGGTTTTGTCTGTTCATTTTTTTTGGGCGTTTTATTTATAGGGCGTTGTGTGTTGCCAATTTCTTTGGCAGATTTTTTAGGCAAACCTAAAAACTCAAAAATTTCATTCAATGCATCCATTGTCGTGTTTGTATTGCCTCGCCATTCCTCTAAAAACAAGACTAAAAAACGATTTCGAGGGAAAAATTGCATCCAATGGTATAACATCACACTATACAATCCAAAACCGACTATTGCACCACGATGATAATGCCTACCGTGTCTTTTATAACGTGATAACAATATGTCGTTGAACTTATTAAAACGAGTTACATCCTTATCTTCAGGTAAGACGCCAAATTCATTTATAAGAGATATTTCATCATTTATATGTACAGAAAATTTTGATTTAAAATGACCAAAATATCGATAGGAAGACAATGCTCTTGCTACAGGTTCTCGTAAACTTATTATAATGCGTGCGTCTGGTGCAATTGAAAATAATTTTTCCACACCTTTTGGTAAAGCCATGTATGAAGGTGTTTTATCACCAACTAACACCATAGGATCATCCGGAGTGCAACCTAAGCCATTTTTACCATTCGTAACTGTATGAAACATATTACTATAGCGTTGTCTTTTTTGCTCCATTGGTTCATTCTTTCCACGGCGATTCCAATGTTCGCCAAGAAAAAGTGTTTCTGAACCCCCACCAGCTTCTTGCATGTTTTTTTTAGACAAAATTTGAGGATGCTTAAGTAAGAAATTGTAAAGTGCTGTTGTGCCACCTTTTTCTACGCCAGGCATAACGAATGCAGGACGAGGAAATCTTTTATTTTTTGGACATGGGGTATATGCTGATGCATTGATTTCTTTTTTTATCGGTATCATTTCTTTCTCCTTGCTTTCGACCTTCTTCTTTATTTTATACTCACTTTGAGATTGAGAATTATTATTTTTAACAACCGGAGTATCTTTTGGTATTCTTTTCATGTGTTTATTTGCCATCGTTGGTAACAAATCTATTGTTTGGTTATTGTCACTTTGAATAAGCCTACTCTTTTCTTTTAAATTGGAAAAATGACCCCGATGGTTTCGTTTAGCTCTTTTACGTATATCACTTCTCAAACAACTTTCAATTTTCAAAAATTTATATTGAAGACCAGCCAAGATGCCAATTGTTAACCCAGCAAAAATGATCAAATAATGAATGGGCTTCATATCTTTTTATTTTCGCTATATTGTGGCAGCAACAATATTACATATGCTGTCAGAAAAGCTTCTTCGATCTGTCTCTTTTTTACCAATCAATTGGATTGATGTTTCCAGCTTACGTCTTTTTTTTCCCCATGCATCTTTATTGCAATGTATCCATTTACCTGTGTATACAGACTTTTATTCATTTTTATAATAAGAAAGGAAAGTAAAAAAGGCTGCAACAAAAAGCAACAAAAAAAAAAAAAAAAAAAAAAAAAAAAAAAAAAAAAAAAAA
>MDTB01192234.1_pt1 | contig 10086 bp, 7 predicted proteins | sample 811161 | NCBI WGS metagenome assembly MDTB01 (sample SAMN05326650, study PRJNA326480) | marine metagenome | isolation source: seawater | place: Mediterranean Sea | collected 2009
ACCACCAGATTATTCTCCTTCTACTACTTCACCTTCTCCCGTCTCTTCTCCTTCAACGGCTTCTTCTCCTTCAACCTCATCATCATCATCCGCTGCCAAACGCGGAGCTAAGATATTCACTATCGTGCGAGCAGGGTCGGTCGTAATTCGCGACTCTTGTTCAAGTAAGTCACTCACGTGGACGCTATCGCCAATCACAAGCGAGGAAATATCTATTTCTATCGCGGAGGGCATAGCGGAAACAACCGCCTCCACTTCTATGGAGGTCAAAGTTTGCTGAAGAGCTCCTCCTCCATTCCGGACCCCGTCCGGTACACCGATAGCCAATAAAGGAACATCCGCCTTGAGCGTTTCATTTGCATCAATACGCAACAAATCTATGTGTAGCGCCACGCCACGAACCTTGTGATACTGTATCTCACGTATCAGGGCGCCTTCAGACTTCTGTCCATCTTCATACTCAACATCGATAGTCGAGTTCTGGCCACCCTTGCTGAGAATTTGCTCGAATTTGTGAGCATCAGTCTTAAAATGATACGGATTTTGATTGTGCCCGTAGAGCACTCCCGGGATTTGTCCGTGAATGCGCTTGAGTTGACCAACAGGTCCTTTGCCCCTTTCAGGACGTGCAGCAATTTTCAAAGGCACTTGTTCACGGTCATGAAGCTTCAATGGAACTGACGGCATTAGTTTATCCTCCAAAAAAAGTCGCGGTCTTAACGGGCATTTCGGATAAATTTACATTAATTTTCCCGAAAAATCCTTACAAACCGACAGCCAAATTATTGTCACTGTAGAGATAGAGGTTGGCAAAAAAAAGACCGGTAACCTCGTTCTCTCAGCTCATAACAAGCCTTAAGTGCGGCGTTCCGGTCGTCGAACAAACCGTAAATCGTAGATCCGCTACCCGACAGCGAAGAAATTAGGGCGCCAGCAGATTGCAGACGAGATCGAATCGTTGCGACGATGGGGTAGGCGTTTTCAACTATCGGGAGAAAATCGTTTTCTAGACATTTCAACAAATCCCACAGGTCTATACACCCGCCGCTTAATGAGCTCATTATATTAACGTAACGGTTATTTTCTGTCAAGTCCGATCCAATTTGTTGGTATGCCCACGACGAGCTTACAGCTACATTGGGATAAACCAAAGCGTAGTAAATATCATGAGGCCAAAGAACCTGATTAATTTTCTCGCCCCGGCCATGCATAACTGCAGTCCCCCCTTCCACCAAAAAAGGAACATCTGAGCCTAACTGCGCCCCCAATAACCGAAGATTCTCAGCATCGAAAGGATAATCGTTTAGCTGGTTGAGACAGCGAAGGGTCGCAGCGGCATCAGAACTTCCACCACCCAATCCAGCACCTACGGGAATAATTTTTTCCAAATCTATTTCGTAATGTCTTCTAGCTGTATCTATATTCTCAAAAAAAAGATCTACCGCCTTTTGTATCAAATTTTTCCCGTCAACAGGAACTGCCTGATCCGAACAACTCAGAGACGTAGAATCAGCAATCCTAAAGTGTATCAGGTCTGACAAATTAACTGTCTGAACTAAACTACAGATCTCATGGTAGCCATCTGGTCTTTTTCCTAATATTTTCAGGCCTAAATTTATCTTAGCAAAGGCTTTCTCAGTTACTACTGTGTTTATCATATATCTTGACCATTTAGAAAAAGACTTTCATATTTAGTAGAAAATACTGACAAATTGACAGAGCCATGTATAACATCAAAATATACACACAAATAAAAGTTTTGGCGATCTTGGTCTCATTCTCAATAGCAAATGCTCAGAATAACCCCGAAGACGACTTCAAGCTGGCCAACAATCTTTTTCGTGATGCCGGCGATTATGCCACAGCATCAAAATTATTTGGCGAATTTATCCTCAATTACCCGAACAACCCCCAAATCGACAAAGCGCGGCTCCTACTCGCGAGATCTTTTGCAAAAAATGATCGTTGTGAGCTTGCAGAAAACGCTTTCGAAGATTTTTTCACCCGACATCCCGAACATTTAGAGGCTGCGAATGCTCGATTAGAACGCGCCGTGTGCCTATCCAATCGTGGGCTGTTTATTAAGGCAGCCGAAACCTATCGCGAAATACAAACGCGGTATAGCTCAAGTAACTTCGCATCAGAATCTCTTCTCAATGCCGCAAAAAATTACGTCAAAGCAAGCAAGACAGAAGAAGCTATTTCCGTACTTGAAAATCTCTTAGACCTCTACGTTGGAACAGATAGTGCCGAAGAAGGTCGCTTCCAGTTAACAGTTTTGTTAATCGATGCCCAAAGATCAGAAGAAGCACAGAATCTACTAGACGAACTCATCAACTCAAAAGATCCCAAACAAAAGTTTTTACCATCGGCTCTACTCTTAAGCGGACGTATGGAGCTAGTTCAAAATACCCCTGAGACTGCAAACAACAAATTTGCAAAACTTCACACTCTTTTTTCAGGCTCACCACAATCTGATAGCGCCTACTTCGAATTCGCGAACTATTTGTATAAGAACGAGCTGTTTCCTCAGGCTGGCGATTCATTCGCTATCGCAACGAAAAAAATTAATACGGAATCAATACGAACTCGTGCCCTTTTAAGATTGGCAGATTCGCGACGCAAGAGTACGCGTGGCGTTGACGCGTTAAAACACTACGAAGAGCTGCTTTCTACAATACAACCTGCACATCCTGATTATCTCCCTGCTCGTTTGGGTCAAGCAATTGCACTTGGAGAAACCGGATCATTTTCTTCTGCCGTTAGCCTATTTCGGGGCATAATAACCGTTGAGCAGCAACCAGAATCTTTGATAGCGCTTCGGGAATTAGGAGATTTGTTCCAACGAAGAGGGAATTTAAAACAAGCTGTTCGTTGGTACGAGCAATATGACAATAAAACTCATGGCAAAGATCAAACAACGAAGTTAGCAATTGCAAAGCTCTATGCGGCTCTTGGCGACTTGGAAAAGTCGATATCCGTCTATCGTAAAATGTCATCTTACGAAGCGCAATTTGAACTTGCGAAGGTTTTAGAAGTCAATAACAAACCACGTGATGCTCTCCGCGAATATACTGCCTTAATTGAAAATAATCCTGAGTCACCCTTCACGAACCATGCAAAAAAAAGAATTCATTTTCTTCGCAAATTTGTAGTTTTGGATCCCCAAGAGCTGAATCGATTGCTGCAGCAAAGCTGGGTTGATGAACTCAATGGGAAGTCACGACAAAACGTCCAGTTCGATGTCGCGCATGCTTTCTACAAACATCACGACTTTATTAATGCCACGCGATCTTTCGAGCACTTTGCAGCTGCTTATCCTACGAATTCTCGCGGATATGAAGCCCAGTTTTTTTTAGCAGAAAGTCTAACAAAATTGGCAAGACAGCGGGCCGTTGAGAATATAACAACTCAGTCCGACTCTCTTCTCAATCTGGCCTTACAAGAATTTAGAGTGCTCGCCAGAGAAAATTCAAACCAGTGGTCAACCAAAGCCCAACTCCGACTGATAGAGCTACAAATTGGCGAGAATCCGGATTCGTTACAGCTAAGCAAAAAGGAACAAAGCCTCAAAAGCTTTCTTGACAACCCTAATTCTAAAAACAGCTCGGCCTTTGAGCGTGGACTTTTACTCTTGGCACAAACCCAAGGCACGTTGGGTGAGAGAGCAGAGATCTACATCGATTCCGCTTTTTCAAATTACAAAGAGTTGAGACAACTTTTTCCTAATAGCCGATATCAACCGGAAGCACTCTTTGGAATTGGCCAATGCCTGTCCATGCGTGGTGATATCAACGCAGCTATGGACACCTTGTCCAATTTTTTACGTTTATTTCCAGAAAACAAAAAGACTCCAACGGTTTTATTTGAATTAGCTCAACTATTTTGCATTCAAAACCGAAAGGACGAAGCCGTCAAGATTTTACAAGAATTGCAGTGGGGTTACCCATTTTTCATTCACAGACACTACGCTATGGAGCAATTGGGAGATATTTACATAGAGACAAAAGAATACGGCGCTGCAGCTGAAGTTTATGAAAGCCTTTCCCGTTCCCATATGCTCACCGATAGCAAAAGAGAACGGGACATCCTTAAAAAACTAGGCCGCACGCAACATTTACAGGGCAATTACTTGGCTGCGCAGCGAACTTATTATAGCGCATTGGAAAAATCCCAAGAATCCACTGGCAACGATAGCATAACATTTGAATTAGGAATTATACTTCTTCAGTTGGGGAATAAAAATCAGGCCATCAACAAATTTTTGGACATTGGTGAACAATTTCCAAATTCATCGTTAGCCCGTGAAGGACTTGCTAGAGCTGGACATATTTCTTTTGCCATGAACGATTACCCGAAATCGGTTGATCTCTACGGCTCACTCATTACTAAGTATGGAAACCCTGATTCCTTGGTATACGGCCAATATGCCATAGCACTCTTTCGAACAGAAGATTTTGACGCAGGAAACAAAATAGCTAAAAGTTTCAAAAAGCGCTTCGATGGAAGTTGGGGGCCGCGCTTCGACCTGGAAGTCGCAAACCACTACAGAAGAATCAAGCAATACGTAAAAGCCCTGGAATCTTATAAAAATTTAGCGCAAACCGACTCGCCATTGAGCAGCGAAGCTGCCTATAACTCAGCTATGTTGCTTTGGGATAGGAATAAAAACGACCCCAGTGAGGAGGGTTTAGCACAGGCAATAGAAGGTCTAAATCGTTTTGTTAAAACCTATCCTGAAAGCGTACACCTCTCTGTTGTCTTTTTCCATATTGCCAACCATCATTACTCTCTACGGAATTATCTGCAAGCCGCCGGAGCCTATAAACGGGTCATTAATGATGCAAAAACACGCTCTCTACTGAGGGAAGAAGCAATATGGTTGCTATTAAAAAGTTATTCAGCTGCCCACGAATACGAGGCTGCTCATCAAGTTGCCAACCAGATATTGAAGAACTTTCCAAATCACTCTAATTTAGCAGATATCCGTCTCGAGCTAGGGGTTATTCTGAAAGAAAAAGGTCGGTACAGGGAAGCAATTCGCCACTTTTCCTTGCTAATAGACCATAAACTCCTCCTACCGAACGGAGCCTCAGAAGCACGTTTTTACATTGGAGAATCTTTTCAAAACTTAGGTGAATACAGACAGGCGATTGAAGCCTACTATAAAGTCAGCTACCATGGGGCTGATGGATCTGCTCAATGGATCACATCCGCAGATTTTCAGCGAGCAAAGTGTCACGAGAGTTTATCAGAATTTACAACGGCAATAGCAATTTATAATCGCGTTATTCAACGCGAGGGTGGAAGCACTCCCCAAGGCGAAATGGCAAATGAAAAAGTTCAAATACTCCGTCATCATCTAGATAAACTTAATTTAGAGGAGCTATAAATGGGTAGCGAAACTCTCCGTAACGTGCGCCTTTTCGAAAGCTTAGATAAAGAGGAACTAAGTGCTCTCTCCGAACTAACTTTCGTGCGCACATTTGAAAAGGACAGCGTAATTATATGGGCCGAAGACGAAGGGGACGCACTCTTCATAATCGCCGATGGCCAAGTGAAAGTAAGTATTGTAAGCGAAGACGGTCGCGAAGTGATTTTGTCTCTATTGTCGAAAAATGCTGTTTTTGGAGAACTCTCTCTTTTGGACGGGCGGCCGCGTTCCGCCAACGTAATTGCTATTGAAGAAACTCAATTAGTGATGCTCAGACGTATAGATTTTTTGGCACTCATTCAAAAGACCCCATCCATAGCCGTAGCACTTTTGGCAGAATTAGCTTCCCGTCTTCGCAAAACCGATCGACAAATAGAGGGTTTAGCGCTTTTAGACGTAGCGAGCCGAATTTCTGATACTCTGCTCCAGTTAGCCATCGAACAGGGCGTCGATTCAAACATGGGAATTGTAGTGGAGAATCGCCCCACTCACCAAGAGTTGGCAAATATGTCAGGAACTACGCGTGAAACGGTTTCTCGTGTACTCAAGCGCTTAGAGAAACAAGGATATCTGAAAAGTGAAGGTCGCAAAATTACAATTTTGCGCGATAAACAACAAAATCTCAGTAAGTAAAATCATGACTCTCGCAAAAACTAGAATTCTTCACGTCACAAATCAATCCCGTCCAACACCAATATTCACAATGACCGAGGGAAAAGTATTTCAAGCTAACACCCCTGAGACATTTACAGCCTTGGCAAACCGTGGTGCAGACTTGACTATCATGGATCTGGAAATCGGCGAATCATTACTGCGTTTCGCAGAGGCAATATCCAACTTTAGAAATATACCATTGATGGCTATTGGTAATAATGAAAATGAGTGGGATAAAGTTGCAGGAAATACACATATTCAGGTTTACTGCAGCGGCAAAGAGACCGATCAGGAATTACAACGCACCGCGATCACTCTTGTCGAAAAAGGGCGCTTCCTCCGGGGAGAAATTGGCTTAATCGGCCAATCCGAACCGGTAAAACAACTGAGAGAACGCGTATTGATGATTGCTGATACACCCGTCTCTACCGTACTCCTGACTGGGGAAAGCGGATCCGGTAAAGACGAAGTTGCCCGTGCGTTACACTCTTTTAGTAACGAACGGAGTAAAGGCAAACTTAAACCTATAAATTGCGCCGCTATTCCTGAAAATTTGTTAGAAAATGAGCTTTTTGGACACGAAAAAGGCGCTTTTACGGACGCAAAGAGCCTATATCGTGGCATTTTTGAACAAGCACATGAAGGAACCGTATTTCTAGACGAAATCGGGGAGATGGCACCTTCTGCTCAAGTCCGGCTGCTGCGAGTTCTCGAAGACCGAAAGATAACCCGCATTGGAGGCGATGCAGCAATTTCTGTTGATATTAGAATTATAGCCGCAACAAATAGTGATTTACAGGAAGCCGTCAATAGTCGCACATTCCGGCTAGATTTGTATCACCGCTTGAAAGTTGTCGAATTGGACCTTCCTCCTCTTCGGCGACGTCCCGAAGATCTACAACAACTAATCGATCACTTCGTTAAACAATTAGCACCAGGGGGAAAGAGTCGATTCGAGGGATTTTCTCCTGAATCCGAAAAATTATTAGAAGACTATAGTTGGCCGGGTAATGTTAGAGAGTTGAGAAATTTAATTGAACACCTCGTTTTCTTAGCGCCCGAACCCATCGTTCGGCCGAAAGAACTCATTCCTCACCTCGAACAACCACCAAGCCTTCGCCGAAACCTGCCGATTCCTACCAACAAGAGCCCGGATCAATCAGAACGTGAACTCATATATTTCGCACTTCTAGATCTAAAAAGAGAAGTCGCTGACTTACGAAATAATGTTGATGATTTCATTAATTCTAACGAGCGACTTAAACCGGAAACTGGCGTACAAAAAGTCGTCTTTCCGCAAGATAACAACGCCATTCTTACGTCGCCTTCCGTAAATGAAACTCTAACTCCACTCGAAGCAGAGTCTCATGCGTCAAACGCGATTGAACCTCTCAGAAGTTTGAGAGACATGGAGTATGGAGCAATAATCGAAGCTCTCAGCAGAGTAAACAATAATCGAAGAAAAGCAGCTGACATTCTTGGGATAAGTGCACGTACCTTGTACCGAAAACTAAAAGAATACCAAATAGATTAAAAGTCAATTACACTACAATCGCGTTAGCTTTCGAGCCAAGTTTTGACAATGTCTTCTAATCAGACGCGAACAAAAGGTAACTTGTGAAAATTCCAATAGGCTAAGAGAGTATTCCTAATGACACATATTCCAAAAAATATCGACACGTTGCTAATGGTCGGAACGAGTGAGAAATCAGCCGATCTTTATTACGCAACTCGATTTCGTGCGCCAGATGATGTGATTTTTATCTGGACTCAAAATGAAAAGATTTTGTTAGTGAATAGCTTGGAATTCGATCGAGCATGCGAGGAGGCAGACGTAGATCGCGTCTTACAATACAAAGATTACGAAAATAAAGTTCGGTCTCGTGGTGAAGAAAACCCAACTCAAGAAAATGTCATCACAGCTCTTTTGGAAGAGCTAAAGACAAAAACAATTCATGTAGCCGAAGCGTTTCCCATAGGTTTAGGAGATGCTCTTCGGTCTATGGGTAAGGACATTCGTGTGGTTTCCAACCCTTTATTTCCTAAAAGAGAAATTAAAACTTCTAGCGAAGTCGAATATATCCGTGATTCCCAAAAAGCTGCAGAGTTAGGAATGACCGCAGCGTTGGACCTACTTCACGAATCAGAGATTCAAGAAGATCGGTTGCTAATTGACGATAAAATACTCACCTCAGAGCGCTTACGCCGAGCTATAAATGTGGCTCTAATGGATATTGAATATGTTTCAAATCGCACTATTGTGGCCTGTGGCGAACAGGGTTGTGACCCTCATCAAGAAGGGCATGGACCCCTTTTAGCTAACCAACCGATAATCATAGATATCTTTCCTTTCCACAATCAGCACGGCTATTTTGGGGATATCACTCGAACGGTAGTTAAGGGTGAAGCTTCAAAAAAAGTAAAAGCATTGTATGCAACGGTCTTAGAAGCACAGAAAATTGCTCTCAGTAGTATAAAACACGGGGCAAAGGGTGATGAAATACACTCTTCGGTTCAACGTTTCTTTTCGTCTAATGGCTATCACACAGGCTTACAAGAAGGGTTCATACAAGGATTTTTTCATGGCACGGGTCACGGTTTAGGCTTAGAAATACATGAGTCTCCTCGTATTAGTCAACAAAAAGATATCTTGCGATCTGGTCAGGTAGTAACCGTTGAACCGGGTCTTTATTATCGAGGAATCGGAGGCATACGTATTGAAGACACAGTTGTCGTTCGCTCAAACGATTGCGAAAATTTGACATCTTTTCCCAAAAAACTGGAAATAGCCTGAACACCTCCAACGCAACAAGCCCAAACCCGCTTAATCTATCTGCGCTAAGATATTTTAAAAGTGACCGAGGGGAGGCTCTTCTAACAGCTGCTTCCAACGCGATCGATCAGGGCTTGAATACCCAGTTACGACTAAGAAAAAATCACCCCGCCGAGATTTGTCGCGCTGCGTTGTATCTCGTCGAATTGCGCTTGCGTGCTAGAGAAAAATTTCCAAACGCTTCTGAAATGTTTTTCGACCGAGACGGATACGAAATGGCGACTCGATCTGAAGTCTCCGCATATAGAGCCAAAAGGTTATCCAATTGCAGTGAAATTTTAGATCTATGTTGTGGTATCGGTGGGGATTCGATTTTTTTAGCTCAAAATGCAAAAGTTATTGCTGTCGACGTTTCCCGTACTCGAATTGAAATGGCTCGACTAAATTGTACTTTACAAAAAAAACGTGACATTCTTTTCGTAGTGGGAGATGCTAATCATTTTGCACCCCGAACGGCTGCGATTTTCATTGATCCCGCCCGAAGAGAAAGCCAACGACGTTTTCGGCGCGGCCAAAATTATAATCCACCATTATCAATAGCTGAGGAATTGCGAAAATTAACGCCTAATGTAATTATCAAAGTTTCTCCCGCTATTCCAGAAGAAGAACTTCCTCACGATGCCGAAATAGAATTTATATCGAGTAGAAGACAGTGTCGAGAAGGAGTTATTTACTGGGGCCCAATAGCCACAGCCAAACGGCGTGCAACCATTCTACCAGGCTCGCACACTCTCACCGAAGATTCAAAAGGCGAAAGCCCAACCAGCAGTCCTGGCCGTTTCCTGTACGATCCGGATCCCGCAGTAGTACGTGCGCACCTTATTGATGAATTGGCTAGAAACATCGACGCGTGGAAACTCGATAGGCAAATCGCCTACCTCACAAATGATGTTTTGGTAAAAACGCCTTTTGCAAAAAGTTATCGAATCTTAGAAGTAAGACCATTTTCGGTCAAAGATCTCCGACAATATCTCCGGCAAAAAGGTTACTTTCCCGCCGAAATTAAACGAAGGAGATTTCCCATGGAACCAAGAGAAATCCAGCGTTCCCTGCGAGTTTCTGTTGGCGACACACCCGTTGTGCTTGTCTTTACCCGCATCGCTGGAAAAATGGTCTGTCTAATTTGCGAAAACATAGGTATTTGAGCACATTCTTATAAGTAAGA
>MDTB01109374.1_pt1 | contig 10085 bp, 5 predicted proteins | sample 811161 | NCBI WGS metagenome assembly MDTB01 (sample SAMN05326650, study PRJNA326480) | marine metagenome | isolation source: seawater | place: Mediterranean Sea | collected 2009
TATTAGATTCATTATTTCCCGATATCCCTGTCGCATTAAGACGTATCGATGGTCACGCTCTTCTAGTTAATCAAAAAGCACTTGATATGGCTGGAATTAGCAATAACACTAAAATTAAAGGGGGAACAATAATTAAAAATAATGGAAGGCTAACCGGTGTTTTAGTTGACTCTCCAATTTCAATGGTAACATCAATTTTACCTAAACCCTCGACGGAAGATAAGATTAAAGCACTCAAAGATGCTGAAAAAATTGCGTTTGAGAATGGCCTTACAACTGTTTCAGTTGCTGGGGTTGATAAAGAAGATATTTATTTAATTGATAGCCTGCAAAAAGCCGGAGAGCTCCAGATACGAGTTTACGCTATGATCTCTAACAATAAAGAAAATATGGATCATTTCTTGACTAATGGACCCATCAAGACAAATAAACTTAATGTTAGTTCTTTCAAAATTTATGCTGATGGCGCACTTGGTTCACGCGGCGCAGCACTAAAGGCTCCTTATTCGGATCTTAGGTCTCATAGTGGTGAGTTTATTACTTCTAAAGATTCTTTAGGAAAACTAGCTTACATGCTTGCAACAACTCCATTTCAGATGAACACTCACGCTATTGGCGATGACGCAAATCGGACTATATTAGAGGCTTACAACAAGGCCTTAATTTTTTCTAATGACCCAAGATGGAGAATTGAACACGCTCAGATTATTGATACTTCTGACATATCTCTTTTTAATCGAAAAATTATTCCTTCAGTTCAACCCACCCACGCTACAAGTGATATGTACTGGGCTGAAGAACGAATTGGAGCTGACCGTCTCGAGGGAGCTTATGCTTATAAAGAACTTTTAGACGTGTCAGGCCGTATTGCGCTTGGAACAGATTTTCCAGTTGAAGAAGTCAGCCCTTTATTGACATTTTTTGCAGCTGTTGCTCGGCAAGATGAAAATTTATTTCCTGAAGGAGGTTACCTTCACGAAAATAAGTTATCACGAATAGAAGCTTTATCTGGTATGACTAAATGGGGAGCTTATGCCAATTTTGAAGAAGATCAAAAAGGTTCAATAGAAGTTGGAAAAGTAGCTGATTTTGTAATTCTTGATAGGGATATTCTATTTGTAAAAGAAAGCAACATTTTAAAAACAAGAATAGTTGCAACCTTACTTAACGGTAATATTGTTTATAGCAATAGAATCAATTAGATCTAATTGATAATATTAACATTTTTACATTTTTACTCCTAGAAAATTAAAATTAATTTTTAAATATCAAATATTAGTTTAATTTTTTAATCATAATATATTTTTTTGTTTAAATATTAAATTAAATAAATTAATTTTGTAATAAAAATCATTATGTGTGGTATTGTTTGTGCTTTTGATTTAAAGCAAAAAAGTGAAATTATTCGTCCTCAAATATTAGAGATGTCAAAAAAGTTGAGGCATCGTGGTCCAGATTGGAGTGGTATCTATGACACTTCTAAAGCAATTTTATCACACGAGCGTTTAGCGATTGTAGATCCAACTTCCGGGAAACAGCCATTAATAAGTCCATCTGAAAACCTTATTCTTGCTGCAAATGGGGAGATTTATAATCATCGTGAATTAAGAAATGTTTGTAAGCATGATTATAACTTTAAAACTGATTCCGATTGTGAAGTTATACTTTCTATGTATCAAAAGTATGGTAAAAATTTTGTTCACAAATTAAATGGAATATTTGCATTTGCTATATATGATAATAAATTAAATGAATATTTTATTGCTAGAGATCATATGGGTATTATCCCACTATACATGGGGTGGGATAAAAATGGAACATTTTATGTAGCATCTGAATTAAAAGCTCTAGAAGGAGTGTGTACAAAAATTGAACTCTTCCCACCGGGACATTATCTTCATAGTAGTGACTTAAAGATAGTCAGATGGTATAAAACCGATTGGGATTCGTATGAAAATGTAAAAGAGAATTCAACATCCATAAAAAAATTACATAATGCATTATCTGATGCTGTTCACCGCCAATTAATGAGTGATGTTCCATATGGAGTTTTACTTTCAGGAGGTTTGGATTCATCTATAACCTCAGCCCTGGCTAAAAAATATTCTGCGAAAAGAGTCGAGTCAGATGATACCCAGACAGCATGGTGGCCACAACTACACTCTTTTTCAGTTGGTTTAGAGGGCTCACCAGATCTTGCTGCTGCACAAGAAGTTGCAAAACATATTGGAACTGTTCATCATGAAGTTAAATTTACTGTTCAAGAGGGTCTAGATGCTGTTCGCGAAGTGATATATCATCTTGAGACATATGACATTACTACAATTAGAGCTTCTACACCTATGTATTTAATGGCTCGAGCAATCAAATCATTAGGAATTAAAATGGTCTTATCTGGAGAAGGGGCGGATGAATTATTTGGAGGTTATCTTTATTTTCATAAGGCACCTAACGCTAAAGAATTTCATGAAGAAACAGTAAGAAAGCTTGACAAGCTACACCAATACGACTGCCTAAGAGCTAATAAGTCACTTGCAGCATGGGGAATTGAGGGTCGTGTTCCTTTCTTAGATAAAAAGTTTATCGAAACAGCTATGCGTTTGAATCCAAAAGATAAGATGATAACAGAGGATCGTATGGAGAAATGGGTTTTAAGAAAAGCTTTTGAAGATTATTTACCCAAAAGTATTGCTTGGCGTCAAAAGGAGCAATTTTCTGATGGAGTTGGGTACAGTTGGATAGATAGTTTAAAAGAGTTAGTAGATTTAGAAATTTCAGATGATCAAATGAAAAATGCTCATTATCGCTTTCCTACTCAAACACCTCAAAACAAGGAAGAGTTTTATTATCGCTCTATTTTTGAATCACATTTTCCTAGCGAAGCTGCTGCTTTGAGTGTTCCATCTGTACCTTCGGTTGCATGCAGTACACCAATAGCACTAGCTTGGGACAAAGCATTTCAAAATCAAAATGATCCTAGTGGAAGAGCTGTTTTAAATGTTCACGAAAAAAGTTACGACGAGTAGTATTTTTTTTAGGAATTTTAATTCAAAAAACAACATCTTTTAAACACTTTTGTGTTGATAACTTCCCAATATTGATAGGGCTTTAGCCAATATTTCAAAGGCTAAATAATTATATTTGGTAGTCTGAGTTTTCACGGGCGAAAAACATTTGAAAAATGAACGAAGAAAACCAAAAAAATCAATATTCTGCGGATAGTATTCAAGCCCTTGAGGGGATGGAGCATGTTCGGATGCGGCCATCAATGTATATTGGTGACGTAGGCTCTCGTGGACTTCACCATTTAGTTTACGAAGTAGTAGACAATTCAATAGATGAAGCATTAGCAGGTCACTGTGACAAAATTACCGTAACAATTAATGAAAATAACTCAATAACAACAAAAGATAATGGTAGGGGAATCCCTGTCGGTATTCACAAAAAAGAGGGTGTCTCAGCACTTGAGGTTGTAATGACGAAGATTGGTGCCGGCGGAAAGTTTGACAAAGACTCTTATAAAGTTTCCGGGGGTCTACATGGGGTAGGAGTTTCATGCGTAAACGCATTGTCTGAAAATTTGATTGCTATCGTAAACCGTGATGGAAAAATTTGGCAACAAGAATATATTAGAGGAAAGGCAAGTGGACCAGTTGCTGCCATAGGAGATACTAATGAAACGGGGACTGAAGTTACATTTAAACCTGATCCTGAAATATTTAAACAAATTTTAGAATATGACTATGATACTCTCTCCTTAAGAATGCGAGAATTATCTTATTTGAATAAAGGTATTAAAATTGAGATTATTGATAGAAGAAGAAAAGATGACAAAGGAGAGTTTATTTCTGAAGCATTTCAATCTAAAGAAGGTTTAAAAGAGTTTATTCACTTTCTGGACGAAAACCGTGAAGCAATTATAAGTGATGTGATAGCTATGGAAGGAGAGAAAAATTCAGTCCCGGTTGAAGTAGCTATGATTTATAACACTTCCTTTTCTGAAAACTTACATTCTTACGTCAATAATATTAATACCCATGAGGGTGGGACTCATTTGTCAGGCTTTAGAAGGGGCCTAACAACAACTTTAAAAAAATACGCAGACTCCTCAGGACTCTTAGATAAATTAAAATTTGACATAGCAGGAGACGATTTTAGAGAGGGCCTTACTGCTATTATTTCCGTCAAAGTAGCTGAGCCTCAATTTGAAGGACAAACTAAAACTAAATTAGGAAATAGAGACGTTACTTCAGCAGTTTCCCAAGCTGTCTCTGAAATGCTCGAGAATTATCTTGAAGAAAATCCGAATGATGCTAAAACTATTGTACAAAAAGTCATATTAGCCGCCCAGGCTCGTCATGCCGCTAGAAAAGCTCGCGAAATGATTCAGAGAAAAACTGTTATGAGTGGGGGAGGGCTTCCTGGAAAGTTATCCGATTGTTCTGAACAGGATCCTACATTATGTGAAGTTTTTTTAGTTGAAGGAGATTCGGCTGGAGGAACAGCTAAGCAAGGACGAGACCGTAACTTTCAAGCTATACTTCCGCTGCGTGGAAAAATTTTAAATGTCGAAAAAGCTATGCAGCATAAAGTTTTTGAAAATGAAGAGATTCGAAATATCTATACTGCTTTGGGAGTTACTATTGGTACAGAAGAAGATAGTAAGGCTTTAAATCTAGAGAAGTTACGTTATCATAAAATTGTTATTATGTGTGATGCTGATGTTGATGGGAGTCATATATCAACTCTTATATTAACATTCTTTTTTAGATATATGAGAGAGCTAATAGAGTCAGGTTATATTTATATTGCCACACCACCTTTATATCTAGTTAAAAAGGGGCAAAAGAAGGATTATGCCTGGAATGACGATCAAAGAGATCTATTAGTCCAGCAATACGGAGCAGGTACATCTATTCAGAGATATAAGGGTCTAGGTGAAATGAATGCAACTCAGCTTTGGGATACAACTATGAATCCTGAAGAGCGGACTTTACGGCAAGTTGTAATTGAACCTGGTGGTGAGGCAGATAGAGTTTTTACTATGTTAATGGGTGATGAGGTCCCCCCAAGAAGAGAATTTATTGAGCAAAATGCTAAATATGCAAACATTGATGTTTGATAACAGGGAGAAAAACTAATTTAAATTTATAAAAATGAAAGTTACCATTGTTGGTGCTGGTAATGTAGGAGCCTCTTGCGCTGAATACATCGCACAAAAAGAGATTGCAAGTAAAGTTGTTCTTCTTGATATAAAAGAAGGATTTGCTGAAGGAAAAGCCTTAGATTTATATCAAACTGCAACAACTCTAGGTTTTAACACTTCTATAAAAGGTGTTACCAATGATTATTCTGCAACATCGGGGAGTGATGTTGTAGTGATCACATCTGGGGTGCCCAGGAAACCAGGAATGACTCGTGAAGAACTAATTGGTATTAATGCTGGGATTGTTCAAAAAGTTTCAGAGAGCATTTTAATTAATTCTCCAAATGCTATTATTGTCGTAGTTTCAAACCCCATGGATACAATGACATATTTGGCTTTAAAGTCTACAGGACTCCCTAAGAATAGAATAATAGGAATGGGAGGAGCTTTAGATAGCTCACGTTTTAAAACCTATCTTTCGCTAGCATTAGACAAGCCTGTAAACGATATCCAGGGTATGGTGATTGGAGGGCATGGTGACACAACAATGATTCCACTTACCAGATTAGCTAGTTATAATGGTGGACCAGTTTCACAGTATTTGGATTCTGAAACTTTACAAAAAGTAGCTGCTGATACTATGGTAGGAGGAGCTACACTGACAAAACTTTTAGGAACTTCTGCCTGGTATGCGCCAGGAGCTTCAGTTGCCTTTTTGGTAGACAGTATTTTAAATGATTATAAGCGTATGATTCCTTGCTCTGTTTTATTAGAAGGAGATTATGGTTTAAGCGATATATGTATTGGAGTTCCTTGCATAATTGGATCCGACGGAGTTCAATCCATAGTAGATATCAATCTAAACGAAGTGGAACAAGCATTGTTAAAAAATAGTGCTGAAAAAGTTCAAATCATGAATGATGCATTAAAAGATATTCTTTAAAAAAGGAAATTCAAAGGTTTTATTCTCTTGTAGAGTTGTCAAATCTTAGGTTTAATATTATATTTGCTCGCCTTAAATGAGCTTTAAATTTGTAAAATGCAGAATAATTCTTTAATAAGAGTTTTTGGTATCTTATTTGCCTTAGTAAGTATTTACCAACTTTCTTTTACTTTCATTACCAGTAATATTGAGAAAAAAGCATCTTCATATGCGACACAAGTTGTCTCCGAAGATGAAATCAATTATCTAGAATTACGTGATCAAAAAACTAATAATTATTTGGATTCTATTGGAAACAATCCTGTTTATGGTTTTACATCCTACAATGATGCTAAAGAAAAAGAACTGAATAAAGGTTTAGATCTCAAGGGAGGTATAAATGTGATTCTTCAGATCTCTATTCGAGATATCCTAAGTGGCTTAGCTGAAAATACAAAAAATCCTATATTCAATAAAGCCCTAGATGAAGCAGATTTACTTCAAAAATCTTCTGATGCTCCTTATATCGAATCTTTTTTTGATGCTTTTGATTTAATTAAAAGTGGCTCCAAATTAGCATCCCCTGATATTTTTGCAAATCGCACTTTAAGTGATGAGATTAACTTTGAGATGAATGATCAGGAAACACAGGTTATTATAAGGAGGAAAATCGATGAATCAATAGTGTCTGCCTTTGAGGTCCTTAGAAAGCGTATTGATAAATTCGGAGTAACACAACCAAATATTCAACGTTTAGGATCTTCAGGAAGAATTTTAGTTGAGTTGCCAGGAGCTAAAGATGTGGATCGTGTTCAAAATTTACTTCAAAGTACAGCACAGCTCGAATTTTGGGAAACTTTTAAAAATGATCAACTTGTCGGCTTTCTTATTGAAGCAAACACATTATTAGCCTCTAAATTGAAAGACAATACTAATGAAAATACTGATAAAGATCAAAGTTCCGAAATTGATGATTTATTAGCTGATGTTGCAACCCAAGACTCAATAATTACAACATTTAATCCAATTCTTGATCGTATCGTTGGCCAAGGTTTTCAGGGTGGTCCAGTTTTAGCACAATTTGCTGCTCGTGATGCTGATTTAATCATGGGCTTTTTAAATCAACCTGAGGTTCGCAGGCTATTACCATCAGAATACAGATATACAAGATTTGTTTGGGGAAAACCTATCGATAACGGAAACGTTTTAGAATTATACGCGTTAAAATCTAATCGTGATAATTTGGCACCTTTGAGTGGGGGGGTTGTAGTAGATGCATTGCAAACCTTTGATCAACTTGGAAACCCTGCGGTATCAATGCAGATGGATTCAAGAGGTGCAAGAATTTGGGAGAAGATGACCGGAAAAGCATTCAAAGAGTCAAGTAATATTGCTATTGTACTCGATAACATAGTTTATTCTGCGCCAGGAGTTTCTAGTGGAGCAATCTCTGGTGGACGATCTGAGATCACAGGAAATTTTACACTCAATGAAGGAATTGACTTAGCAAATGTTTTAAGAGCGGGAAAACTTCCAGCTTCAGCTGATATAATCCAGTCTGAAATAGTTGGACCCTCGCTTGGTAAAGAGGCCATAGAAGCTGGAATTTATTCTTTTTTAATTGCTTTGGTTATAGTATTACTTTGGATGATTTTTTATTACGGTAGCTCTGGATTTTTTGCAGATATAGCTCTATTGTTAAATATATTATTGATATTTGGTATCCTCGCAGGTTTAGGAGCAGTACTTACTTTACCAGGTATTGCAGGAATCGTTTTAACAATAGGTATTTCTGTAGATGCCAATGTGCTAATTTTTGAACGTGTTCGTGAAGAACTTAATAAAGGTAAGGGAACACGTAAAGCAATAGCTGATGGATTCAATAATGCATTGTCTTCAATTTTAGATGCCAATATTACTACCGGTTTAACAGCACTAATTTTATTTGTTTTTGGAACTGGACCCATTAAAGGATTTGCAACAACCTTATTAATTGGTATTGGAACTTCCTTATTTACAGCAATATTCATTACAAGAATTCTTGTTGACTCAAGAAATGAAAAAAGTAAAGGTGTATCTTTTTCTACAAAATCTACAAAAGGTCTACTATCTAAAATTAGCATAAAATTTCTGCAAAAACGAAAAATTGCTTATTTAGTATCTTCTGTTTTGGTATTAGTTAGTCTGGTATCATTAGGATACAGAGGACTTAATCAAGGTGTGGATTTTGTAGGTGGAAGATCTTATACAGTTCGTTTTGAAAAGCCTGTTAATTCGTCAGAAATAGGCTCTGTTTTAAATGATGAGTTTGGAAGTGCTGAAGTAAAGACTTTTGGTGAGGAGAATCAATTAAAAATTACAACTAAATATAAAGTCGATGTTCAGGGTGTTGCTGTAGATGAAGAAATTCAAAATAAACTTTACGCTTCACTTTTATCTTATTTGCCTGATGGGATTTCTTACGAAGATTTTGTTAAAGGTAGTTCAGAAAAATCCATTGGGATTATGTCATCGATAAAAGTAGGACCGACTATAGCTGATGATATTAAAAAGAATTCGGTTTTAGCCGTTATAGGATCTCTAATTGTCGTCTTTCTATATATATTATTACGATTTCAAAAATGGCAATTTTCCCTTGGAGCAGTAGCAGCAGTTTTTCACGATGTTTTAATTGTTCTTGGAATTTTTTCTATCACTTATACTTTTATGCCTTTCAGTATGGAAATAAATCAAGCATTTATAGCTGCCATTTTGACTGTTATAGGATATTCTCTAAATGACACTGTTGTTGTTTTTGACAGGATAAGGGAATTCGTTAATGAGCACACTAAATTAGAATTTAACAATACTGTTAACAGTGCACTAAATAGTACTTTAAGTAGGACATTAAACACTTCACTCACAACCCTACTTGTTCTCTTAGCAATTTTTATATTTGGGGGTGAGTCAATCAGAGGTTTCATGTTTGCTTTAATAGTAGGTGTTATAGTAGGCACTTATTCCTCAGTATTTATTGCAACACCAGTCATGTATGATACCCAGAGAAAAAAAATTGAAGCAAAATAAGTTAGTTAAAAGAAAATTATTTTCAGGATTTCAAATAATTAAACTAATTTATTAGCTCTTTTTTAAAGAAATTTCAATATGAGCAAGGTGATGATCACAATGCCATGCATATAAAAGTGTTGTTGCCCCAATGGGATAATTTTTATTTCTCTCAGAGTGAAAATAACAACGTTTAAATTCTTTATTACTCAATTTCTTTAGGAAAAACGTCCATCTTATATGAAGAGCCTCTATTAAATCTAAGCTATAGGAAATATCGGTATTAGTAGCATCACTTAAACTTGCCCATTTTTTTTCACTGTAATCTTTAATGCTTGGTAAATCTTCTAAAACGGCATGTTTCATTCTTAAGAAACAATGCATATGACTATCGGCTAAATGGTGGATTATTTGTGCAATATTCCAACCCCCAGGGCGATATTTATTTTTTAAATCACTTGAATTTAATCCTATCACTTTTTTTCTTAATTTTTTTGGAAATTTGACTAAGATTCGTATTGCATTGTCAAGCTGTTTTGGACTAGGTTCTTCTACCCATTCAAATTTTCCAATTGGATACTTAAGCTTATCTTCCATTCTCTAAACTAAATTATTTTAGATTTTCTGTTCATGAGATAAAAACCTAATATAATAAATGGAATACTTAACCATTGACCGGTAGAAAGAAAAGGCAAATATTCTTCAAAGCCTCCTTGACTTTCCTTTATAAATTCAATTAAAAATCGAATGGTAAACATTCCAGAAAAAAACAGACCTATAAGATAGCCTTCCATATTTTTCTTTTTTGATTTATAAACTTGTCTAATAAATAAGAAAAGAATAAGATAGCCAAAAGCTTCATAAAGCTGTGCTGGATGACGTGGAAGATTTTCTCCACGGTTTAAAAAGACTACTCCAAAATTAGAATTACTATATCTCCCTACAATTTCTGAATTAAAAAAGTTTCCAAGA
>MDTB01047450.1_pt1 | contig 10084 bp, 8 predicted proteins | sample 811161 | NCBI WGS metagenome assembly MDTB01 (sample SAMN05326650, study PRJNA326480) | marine metagenome | isolation source: seawater | place: Mediterranean Sea | collected 2009
GAAATGGAATATCAGAAAAAGAGATGCTGAAAACATTTAATTGTGGAGTTGGATTTTGCTTAATAATAAATCCTAAAGATTTAAAAAAAGTCACAAAATACTTTTCAAGAAACTATAAGCCCTATGTGATAGGTAGAATTTCTAAAGGTAATAACAAAGTTAAATTAAATGGTTCAATTAACTGGTCTTAAGAATTTTAAGTGTGCAGTATTTATTTCTGGAGCTGGGAGTAATTTAAAATCACTAATTCAATTTTCTAAAAAAAAAAATTCGCCGATTTCAATAGAATTAATTATTTCAGATAATTCAAAAGCAAAAGGGTTAAAATTTGGAAAAATCTTTAAAATATCAAGTAAAGTTTTTAATTATAAAAATAGATTAATTGCTGAAAAAAAAATTATTTCTGAAATTAAAAAAAAAAAAATTAAAATAATCTGCCTTGCAGGATTTATGAGAGTTTTATCTAAAGATTTTATAAAAAGTTTTAAAGGTAAAATTTTAAATATCCACCCTTCTCTACTTCCTAAATATAAAGGTTTGCACACTCACCATCGAGCATTATCTAACAATGAAAAGTATTCTGGCTGTACAGTACATTTTGTCAATTCTAAATTAGATTCTGGAAAAATCATTCTTCAAAAAAAGGTTAAGATTAGTAAAAGTGATACCGCTAAATCATTAGCAAAAAAAATTTTAGTTCAGGAACACAAACTATACCCAAAAGCAATTAAGGAAGTATTTAATCTTTAAAAAAGAAATCTATTTCAATTTTAGCGTTCTCAGGGCTATCAGAGCCATGAACTGAATTTTTATCTATTGATAATCCATATTTTTTTCTAATAGTACCGTCTTCAGCATCTTTAGGGTTGGTAGCACCCATTAACTCTCTATTATCAAGCACTGCGTTGTATTTTTCAAGAACCATTACAACAATAGGTCCTGATGAAAGATATGCGCATAAATCATTATAAAAAGGTTTTGTTTCATGAACTTTATAAAATTTTTCAGCTTCAGATTTTTCAATTTGTATTTTTTTTTCTTTTAATATTGTAAAACCCTTATTTTTAAACATTTCTTTAATTTCATTTTCAAGATTCCTCTCAACTGCATCTGGTTTTACAATTGATAAAGTTTGCTCTACATTACTCATAATAGTCCTCGACTAGTTTGTTTAATAATCTAACTCCATACCCTGTTGCACCACCTGAGTTAAGTGCTCCTCCATATTTTGAAAAAGCCATGCCAGCTATGTCTAAATGTGCCCAAGGAGTCTTATTTAGAATAAATCTTTGTAAAAATTGAGCTGCAGTTATTGAACCAGCTCCACCTACGTAATTAATATTTTGCATATCCGCATTTTTAGATTCTATTAATTTATCAAAATTTTTACTTAGAGGCATTCTCCAGACTTTTTCCTCTGTTTTTTCACCAGCATCAATTAATTGATTAGATAATTTATCATCATTTGAAAATAAACCAGCATATTCTGAACCTAACGAAACAATTATAGCTCCAGTTAAGGTTGCTAAATCAACAATAAATTTTGGTTTAAATTTTTCCTCAGTGAAAGTTAAAGCATCTGCTAATACTAATCTGCCTTCTGCGTCAGTATTTAAAATTTCAACTGTTTTGCCACTATAAGACTCTACAATATCACCAGGTCTTTGAGCATTTCCACCTGGCATATTTTCAACCAGACCAACAACACCTACTGCATTTATTTTTGCTTTTCTAAGAGCTAAAGTTTTCATAAGGCCAACTACTACTGCTGAACCAGCCATGTCGTATGTCATATCTTCCATAAATTTTGCAGGCTTTAAAGAAATACCTCCTGTATCAAAACAAACTCCTTTTCCTACAAAAGCCAGAGGTTTGGAATTATTTTTTAATCCATGCCATTCCATTGTGACCAGATAAGAGCCTCTTACACTTCCTTGACCCACACCAAGTAAAGTGTTCATACCTAATTTTTTAAGTTTTTTTTCATCATATACTTTTATTTGTAATCCAATTTTTTTTAATGAATTTAGTCTTTTAGCATATTCATCAGGATGTAAAATATTTCCTGGTTCTGATACCAGATCTCTAGCAAAAAAAGTACCCTCTTCTAAAGCTTTAAATTTTTTTTGTATTTGTTGTGCGGGAATATTTTTACCTGTAACAAAAATAGAGATATTCTTTTTTTCTTTTTTAGTTTTATATTTGTCAAATTCATATGATTTTAATTTTAATCCATGCAAAAAGTATTGAATTAAATTATCTTTAATTATTGACCCATTGGTATTTACTGTAAACTGAATATCATTGTTGCTCTCTTTAATTAAGTTATAAAATTCTCCTCCTAATTTTTCATAATGGGATGATTTAAATGACTTATGAAGAGAAACTAAAAAAAAATTTTTTTTTGAATTAAATTTAAAAGAAAGAATTTTTTTTTTTAGATTACTTGATTTTAGCAAGTCTGATAAAAAATTTAACTCACTTACTAATAATTCCTTTTTTTGTTTTTTTATGTCAAATTTTTCATCTACAAATAATACTATATTGCTAGATTTTTTCTTTAAGACATTGGTTTTAAAACTCACGTGAAGCATAAATTTAATTCTATAAAACTGAGATGGGTGGTATATATGAATAAAATATAAATATTTCAATGAAAAAAATTATATTTAGAAAATTACTCTTAGATTACTTAAGGTTTTTCCTGATTGCGTTAATTAGTACTAGCATAGTTATCTGGGTTTTTCAGGCAGTCAATTTTTTGGACATAATGATTGAGGATGGAAGAGATTATTTAGTTTATATCAATTATTCTTTACTAAATTTTCCAAAAATACTTACAAAACTTATACCCTTCGTATTTTTTTTTAGTTTGTTTTATGTAACAATTAAATATGAGGTCGATAATGAACTACTTCTATTTTGGAACTTTGGTGTTAATAAATTAGAAGTTGTTAATTTTATATTTAAATTTTCTTTGATTTTATTATTAATACAATTGTTACTTGCCTCTATTGTAGTGCCAGAATCTCAAAATCAGGCAAGATCTTTCTTGAGAACTTCAAATATAAATTTTTTTGGAAATTTTATAAAACCTCAAAAGTTTAACGATACAATAAAAGGAGTTACAATTTACAGTGAAAGTAAAGACGAAAAAAACTTTTTTAATCTCTATATAAAAAAGGAAATAGGAGAGGATGATTTTCAAATTACATATGCGAGAAAAGGAATTTTTAAAGATAATAATGGTGTACCAATTCTTGTGTTATATGATGGTGAGACTATTAGGGAAAACAAAGATGAGATTACTAAATTTAGTTTCTCTAAATCTGATTTTTCGTTGAAAAATTTAACAACTAACACTATTACCTTTAAAAAAACTCAAGAGATCTCTACATACAATTTGTTAAATTGTATTTTTGGAATCTATAAAATAAAAATAAACAATACTCTATTTGATACTAAAAAAATCCAAAATTGCTTGCCGCAAAATTTAAGTAATATTTTTAAAGAAATTTACAAAAGGTTAATCTTGCCTTTGTATATTCCACTATTATCAATAATACCTTTTATATTATTAATTTCATCAAAGGAAAATTTAAGTTATTCAAGATTTAAACTTTTAACATTTATTGTTGGGTTGTCAGTTATAATTTTATCAGAAACAACTATAAGATTAATTTCTAAGTTTTATTTAAATAACATAGCTATTGCAGTCATTCCAATAATTATTTTAACAATAATATATATGATTTTTATAATTAAATTTAAATCATTAAAGAGTAAACAATGAAAGTACATATAAAATTTTTTACAATTTTATTTTTGAAATCAATTTTTTATGTGTTCATGGTAATGGCTAGTTTAGCATTTGTAATGAATTTACTTAGTGAACTTGATTTTTTTAGACAAATAGATGTTGATATAAATTTTGTCATTTTTCTTGCTCTTCTTAACTCTCCATCAATGATATTTGAAATGTTCCCTTTTATTTTCTTAGTTGCTACTCAATTATTTTTTATAAGACTTTTTGACTATAAAGAAATTGAAATATTTAAGTATTCGGGATTTAAAAATTCTAAAATTATAATTTTCTTACTTTTAATTTCTTTTATTTCAAGTTTATTTGTAACCTTTGCTTTCTACAATGTTTCATCAAATCTCAAAAATATTTATTTAGAATTAAAATCTAACTACACAAATGATGGGAAATATCTTGCTGTTGTTACAAAAAATGGTTTATGGATCAAAGATAGAATTGAAAAAAAGACACTAATAATCAATTCAAAAAAAATCGATCAAAACTTTCTAATTGATAATTTTATTTCAGAATTTGATGATAATTTTAATATTAAAAGAAATATAAAAAGCAAAAAAATAGATATATCGACTACTAGTTGGATTATTTATGATGCAAAAATTTATAAAGAAAATGAATATGAAAAACTCTCTGTATTTTACTTAAAAACAAATTTTGATTATAAAAGAATACAAACTCTTTACTCTAATTTATCATCTCTAAATTTTTTTGCACTTTATGAGTTGAGAGAAAATTACAAAAGATTAAATTATTCTATTACAGATATTAATTTACAGTTATTAAAGCTTTTTTCTTACCCCATTTATTTAATATTAATGTCTATATTTTCTGCTTTAATAATGCTTAATATTAGGATCATAAACAGTTCAACATTTAAGATTTCTATAGGATTATTTTTCTCAGTAGTTATTTACTATTTATATAATTTTTTTCACGTCCTCGGAAGTACCGAGAGGCTTCCATTAATTATTTCAATTGCTGCTCCTCTTCTAATTTTGACAATTATTAATAACTTGATGCTATATAGAGTTAATGAGAAATAATTTTTTTAATAAAATAATTTTTATAATAATAATCAGTTTTTTTTTAAGTTTAGAAGATGTTGCTGCTGAACAATTTAATTTTGATGTTACAACAATAGAAATTAGTGAAAATGGTAATAAAATTATTGGCTCAAATGGAGGCAGAATAACTTCAGGTAATAATTTAATTATTGAAGCAAATAAATTTGAATACAATAAATTAAAAAATATTTTGTATTTATCAGGAGAAGTGAGCATCAAGAATTTGGAAAAAAAGTCTGAAATTTATGCAAATCAAATTACTTATTTTAAGAATGATGAAATTATTGTTACTAATAAAAATTCAAAATATATTCTAGATGATTACAAAGAAATTAACGCTAAAACGTTTGAGCTTAATAGAAAAGAAAATAGTTTAAATGCAAAAGGAAGTGTAAAGATAATAGACCAAAAAGCGAATTTAGAAATTTATACAGATGATATTACTTTTTTAAGGGAGGCAAATGAAATATTTACAAAAGGTAAAACTAAATTAATTTTAAAACCAAGTTATAATTTTATTTCTAAAGACTTAAATTATTCAATAAATGAAGGTATTTTAAATTCTAATAAAAAAACTAAAATAGAAGATGACAAATCAAATTTTTATTCTTTGGAGAATTTTAGTTATGACTTGAAAAATAAAATACTAAAAGGTAAAGATGTTCTATTAATTAATAACTATAAACTTCCAAATAATAATAAATTATATTTTGCAAATGCAATAATTAATTTAGAAAATCAAAGTTTTGTTGCTGAAGATGTGGAATTAAAATTAAACAAAAGTATATTCGAAAATCCAGAAAATGACCCAAGATTAAAAAGTGTATCTTCAGTAGGCGATGGTAAAATAACTGAATTAAATAAAGGCATATTCACTAGTTGTAAAAAAACTGATGATTGTCCTCCTTGGTCTATCCAAGCAGAAAAGATTACTCATGATAAAATTAAGAAACAACTGGTATATGACAATGCATTATTGAAAGTATACAATATTCCTGTTTTATACTTTCCAAAGTTTTTTCACCCAGATCCAACTGTAAAAAGACAATCTGGATTTTTACAACCTCAAATTAATAATTCAAATATTTTAGGTAACTCTTTTTCAATTCCTTATTATAACGTTATTTCGGATAATAAAGATTTAACCTTTGCCACAACTTTTTTTGAAGATAAATCTTTTTACTTTCAAAATGAGTATCGCCAAGCCAACAAATATTCTAAATTTGAAACTAATTTTGGTTTTATAGATAGCTATAAATCATCTTTGGAAAATAAAGAGAATAGTATATTTCATGTATTTGGAAATATAAATTTAAACTTAAATTTTGAAAATTTTATATCTAGTAAATTATTTGCATCATTTCAAAAAACAAATAACGACACCTACCTAAAAGTTTTTGAGACAAATTTATTAGAAAATAATCTTAAACCTGAGAATTTTGATATCCTAAATAATGAAATTAAATTTGTATTAGAGCACATTAACTATTCGTTTGATAGTGGTGTCCAAATCTTTGAAGATTTAAGGAAAAAAAACAATGATAAATTTCAGTATATATTACCTTATTATAATTTTGAAAAAACTTTGTCAGATAACTTTTTTGAAGGTAGTTTGGATTTTTCATCCCGTGGCAGTAATGAGCTAAATAATACTAACGATTTAAAATCCCAAATTGTAAACAATTTAAATTTTAATAGCAAAGATTTTTACACAGACTTTGGATTTAAAAACGATTTTAATATTTTGTTTAAAAATTTAAATTCTGTAGGAAAAAAAAATCAAGAATACAAATCTAGTCCTCAAGTAGAGATGACAAGTTTGATAAATCTGAATACGAGCCTGCCATTTACAAAAAAAGAAGATGGCTATAATTCTTATTTTTCACCCAAAATCTCATTAAACTTTAATCCAACTGATATGAAAAATTATTCAAAATCCGAGAGAAAAATAACTACAGATAATATTTTTAATAATAATAGGTTAGCCTTAGAAAACTCTTTGGAAACAGGAAAATCACTCACAGTTGGTATAGATTATAAAAAAGAAAAAGTAGATGAAATTAATAGATTTTTTGAAATGAAATTAGCCACAGTATTTAGAGACAAAGAGGAAATTTTTATTCCTGAAAATACAACACTAAATAAAAAAAATTCCAACTTATTTGGATCAATTTCAAATAGTTTTTCAAAACATGTTAAAATTGATTATGATTTTGCAATTGAGAGTAATCTTAAAGTTTTTGAGTATCATGATTTGAGTACGTCTTTTATTAATGATAATTTTGAGACTAGATTTAGCTTTATAAAGGAAAGTGGAGATATGGGTGACAGCAATACACTTGAAAATATATCTGAATTTTCTTTAGACAAAACAAATTATTTTTCTTTTAAAACCAGGCGAAATAGAAATTTAAATCTTACAGAATATTATGATCTAGTTTATGAATATAAAAATGACTGCCTTATAGCTGGTATTAAATACAAAAAAACTTATTATGAGGACAGAGATCTTAAGCCCGCGGAAAATTTATTTTTCACAATCAGTTTAATACCCTTAACCTCATACGAACAAAAGATCTCAAATAAATGATGAATTTACAAAGTAATAAGTTTTTAATTTGTATTTTCCTTTTTTTATTTCTTTTTAAAAGTGATTTAAATGCATTGGAAAATAAAATTATAGTTAAGGTTAATAATAATATTATAACTTCCTTGGATATTTTTAACGAAGTTAATTATCTGTCTCTTTCAAATCAAAAATTTAGAGAATTAGAAGAAATTAGTAAATTTCAAATTGCTAAAAATTCTTTGATAAGGCAAAATATTCAAGAGCTTGAATTGTTAAATAATGTTAAAGAAATTAAGATTGATAATAAAATTTACAATAAATTAATTGAAAACTTTTATACGATGATAGGACAAGATACTTATGAGAATTTTTTAATTTATATTACAAAAAATAATATCCCTGAAAGTGTTATAAAAAAAAAATTAACAATTGAAGTTTTATGGAACCAATTAATATTTAGAAAATTTTCTAAAAATGTTAAAATAGATCAAGAAAAAATTAAAAGTGAAATTCTTTCAAGGGACAAGGTAAAAGAATACTTGTTATCTGAAATTGTATTTGACATAAAAGACAGAGAAGACATTAAAAAAAAATTAAGTATTATTAAAACAAAAATAAAAAAAAATGGTTTTGAAAACACCGTACTTGAATTTAGTATTTCTGGTAGCTCTAAAAATAATGGAAATCTGGGCTGGATCAAAGAGACCTCTCTTTCCTCTAAGATAAAAGAAGAAATTAAAAAAATTGAAATTGGAGAATTGACTTTACCAATAACAGTGCCTGGAGGTTTTTTGCTTTTAAAAGTTAATGACATAAAAGAAGTTGATAGAGAAATCGATTTAGAAAAGGAAATCAATTTAACAGTCAGAAAAAAAACAAATAATCAACTAAGTCAGTATTCAATTATATATTTAAATAAAATAAAAAAAAATATAACTATTAATGAAATTTAGTCCTATACTAATTGTTGCTGGAGAGCCAAATAGTGTTTTCCTTGAAATATTTTTTAAATCAATAAAACAAAAAAGATTTAAAAGTCCTTTAATTCTCATAGCCTCTAGAAAAATATTGAAGCTTCAAATGATAAAACTCAAATTCAAAAAAAAAATAAGAAATTTACATATTAATAATTTAAATTATTCAAAATTAGATAATAAATGTATAAACCTTATTGATGTCAATTATAATTCTAACAAACCCTTTGAGAAGATCAGTAGAAAATCAAACATTTACATTAAAAAGTCTTTTGAAGTAGCATTTAAATTATTAAAAAAAGGAATTAGCAAAAAAGTTATTAATGGTCCTATATCTAAGAAAAACTTTTTAAATAAAAAATTTCTTGGCATTACAGAATATTTATCTGATCAGTTTGATGTTAAAAAAAGAGCAATGTTAATATATAATCCAGAATTATCTGTGTGTCCAATAACTACCCATTTGCCACTAAAAAAAGTAGCAAGTAAAATTGATAAAAAAATTATATCTGAAAAAATTTTTTTAATTGATGATTTTTATAAAAGATATTTAAAAAAAACGCCTCGTATTGGAGTTTTGGGATTAAATCCTCATTGTGAAAGTATATTAAATTTTAATGAAGATGAAAAAATTATTAAGCCTCTGGTAAAATTTTTAAATAAAAAAAACTTTAATATTTCAGGACCTCTTTCAGCTGATACTGCTTTTTTAAAAAAAAATAAAGATAAATTTGATGTAATTGTAGGAATGTATCATGATCAAGTTTTAACACCTATCAAAACCTTATTTGAATATGACGCAATAAATATAACTTTGGGCTTACCTTTTTTGAGAGTTTCCCCAGATCATGGTCCAAATGAGAAAATGATGGGAAAAAATATCTCTAATCCATTGAGCTTAATAAAAGCAATTTCGTTTTTGGATAAAAATTGATAAAAGCCAAAAAAAGTTTAGGACAAAATTTTTTAATAGATCAAAAGATATTAAAATTAATAGTTCACTTAACATCTATAGAAGGTAAATCTATTCTTGAAATTGGTCCTGGAACTGGAAACCTTACCTCTTTAATACTTGAAAAAAGACCAAAAGAATTTTGTGTTATTGAAAAAGACAATGATTTAGCAGAAAAACTTACTAATAAATTTGAAAATAAAATTAAGGTTATTAATGAAGATGTATTAAAAATTGAAGAAAATTTGTTGTTCAGTGAAAAAATTAAAGTCTTTGGTAATTTGCCCTATAACATTTCAACAGAGATACTAAGTAAATGGATAGTTAACTTAAAAGATGATTTTTGGTTTGATTGTCTAATACTTATGTTTCAAAAAGAAGTTGCAGATCGTATAATTGCAAAATCTAATTCTTCTAATTATGGAAGACTATCTATTTTAAGTAATTGGAAATTGAATATAAGGAAAATCTGCGATATTGAACCTCAATCATTCTATCCAAGACCAAAAATAGATAGCTCACTATTAATATTTACTCCTAAAAATAATTTTTATCCTATTAAGAATGCTCAAAATCTTGAAAAAATTACTAGAATTTTTTTTAACCACAGAAGAAAAATGCTTAAAAAACCTTTTAACCAACTTTTCAATGGTGATCAAAATATATTAAATAAGCTCAAAATTGATTTGAATCTTAGACCTCAAA
>MDTB01065829.1_pt1 | contig 10084 bp, 10 predicted proteins | sample 811161 | NCBI WGS metagenome assembly MDTB01 (sample SAMN05326650, study PRJNA326480) | marine metagenome | isolation source: seawater | place: Mediterranean Sea | collected 2009
TAATAATTCTTTTAAAAAACAGAGGATATACTATTATAATTTTTTAATTACAATATAAAAAATAAGGTTTTTACTTATATTTTCTATGTTTTCTGTTTTATTTCCAGGTCAAGGTTCGCAATCAGTTGGAATGGCTAAAGAATTATATAACAATTTTGAATATGTAAAAAATCTTTTCAATGAAGCTGAAGACACACTAAATTTATCTATCAGTAAACTAATTTTTGAGGGACCAAAAGAACTGTTAGATCAAACTGAAAATACACAACCAGCAGTTTTTTTAGTTAGTTACTCAATTTTTAATATAATAAAACAAGAAACAACATTTGACATTAGCAAAGCGAATTTTTTTGCAGGACATTCATTGGGAGAGTATTCTGCGTTAGCTTGTGCAGGTGTAATTGACTTTAGAGATACAATCAAACTTTTAAAAACTAGAGGCAATGCAATGCAAAATGCAGTTCCAAAAAACGAGGGGGGCATGGTTGCAGTTTTAGGAGTAGATATCAAAAAAATATATGAAATTATTCAAAATAATAAAAATAAATATAGTTGTTACTTAGCCAATGATAATTCTAATGGTCAGGTTGTTGTAAGTGGAAAAATGGATGATATTGATCAATTTATTAATGATTTAAAAAAATCGAATATAAAAAATATTAAACTACCTGTCTCTGCTCCATTTCATTGTCCTTTAATGAGTCCAGCTACAAAAATAATGAAAAAGGAACTTAGTGAAACTAAATTTTCCATCCCAAATAATATGATAGTTTCAAATGTAACCTCAAAACCATCAAATGATCCCGAATATATAAAAAATCTTTTAATTGAACAGATCGAAAAACCAGTTAGATGGAGAGAAAGTATTATAAATATGATAAATTCAGGTAATGAAAAATTTGTTGAAATAGGCCCTGGCAAAGTATTATCAGGCCTAGTTAAAAGAATTGATAGAAATGTTAAATTAATTCAAGTAAATAATATAGAAGATCTTAATGATCTTAAAAATTAATGATAGATTTAAATAATTTAAACATAATTTTAACCGGAGCAACTGGAATTATAGGTAATTCTATCCTTGATAAATTGATTTCCGCAGGATCAAATGTTTTAGCAACAGGGACAAATGAGGAAAAATTAAAAAATATTCAAGAAAAATATAAAAATTTAAATATATTAAAGTTTGACATCTCTGATCATAAAAATATTTTTCAATTTGTAGAAGATTGTAATAAAATTTTTTCAAATAAAATTGATGTTTTGATTAATAATGCTGGAATTACTCAAGATAACTTATCTATAAGAATGAAAGAAGAAGAGTGGAAAAAAGTGATTGATATTAATTTAACCTCAACATTCTTAATAACCAAAAATGTAATTAAAAAAATGTTAAAATTAAAAAAAGGAAAAATAATAAATGTCACATCTGTAGTCGGTCATACAGGTAATATTGGTCAAGCAAATTATGCTGCTTCTAAAGCAGGCATAATTGCAATGTCTAAAAGTTTGGCAATTGAATACGGAAAAAAAAATATAACTGTAAACTCTGTGTCTCCAGGTTTTATAATTTCAGATATGACTGCAAAAATAAGCGATGAACACACAGATTTAATGAAATCAAGGATATCACTAAATAAATTTGGTACTCCTGAGGATGTTGCTAATTCAATTGCATTTTTAAGTTCGAATCTGTCAGACTATATAACTGGAGAGACAATACATGTTAATGGAGGCATGTATTTTAGTTGACAAAATAAATAAATTATTTATTAACGAATAAACCAAAAGGAACAAAATGTCAGACGATATTTCAAGTAAAGTAAAAAAAATAGTTGCAGATCACCTTGGTATTGACGAAGCGAAAGTAAATGATGATTCAAGCTTTATTGATGATTTAGGTGCGGATAGTTTAGATACAGTCGAATTAGTTATGGCTTTCGAAGAGGAATTTGGATCTGAAATATCTGATAGTGACGCAGAAAAAATTTTGACTGTTGGAGACGCAGTTAAATTTATTGAAAATAAAGCAAACTAATTTTTTTAACTTAAATGGCGGATAAAAAAGTAGGGGTGATCGTTATATTATCTTCACCCTCGGGCGCCGGCAAAACAACATTAGTAAAAAAAATTTCTTCAAGAAATAATTTTAAAATTTCAATTTCTCACACAACAAGGAAACCAAGAGTTAATGAAAAAAATGGTAAAGATTATTTTTTCATAAAAAGTAAAGAATTTAAAATTCTGATAAAGAAAAGAAAGTTTTTAGAATATGCAAAAGTCTTTAATAATTATTATGGATCTTTGAAGGAGAAAATAATTAATAAACTAAAAAAAGGAGAGAATATAATTTTTGATATAGATTGGCAAGGTACACAGCAAATCAAAAGTAAAAAACTAAAGTATAAAATCATAACTATATTTATTCTTCCACCTTCAAAAAAAGAATTATTTAAAAGATTATTAAAAAGAGATCAAAAAGATAAAAAAATTGCTGGTGAGAGAATGAAACAATTTAAAACAGATGTTATGCATTGGAAGGATTATGATTTTGCAGTAATTAATGATAAAATTGAATTATGTTATAATCAAATAATGAATTTTATTACAAAACAAAAAAAAAGTAATAAAAAATTAAATTATGATAAAAAAAACATTAAAAATCATATTAAATATTTAATCAATTGAGGACTCATATATTTTACAGATTTTATAATATGTAAGACAATCTAAGTTTTGTGGTCGTAAATTTAAATCTAAACTTAATTTTTGTTCAATATCTTGAAAATTTTTAAATAAAAATTTGATTGGTTTCTTAATCATTTTTCTTCTTTGGCTAAAAAAAATATTGGTAACATGTTCTAAATTTTTTGGATCTTTCAAATCATAAACCTTTTTTTTGGGTGTAAAAGTTAATACTGTACTTTTTACTTTTGGGGCAGGTTTAAAACTACTTGGCTCTACATCTGTAACTTTTTCAACATTCATTTTCCAATTTGAAAAAATAGATAACCTTCCGTAGTTTTTTGTATTCGTTTTTGCAATAATTCTATCCGCAACTTCTTTTTGAAACATTAAAATAAATTTTTTACAAAATTTATCTAGGTTTTTAATTCTAATCCATTTTACTAATATCTGAGTAGAAATATTATAAGGGAGATTGCCAAATATAATTAATTCTTTTTCAAAATAATCCTTGTAAGAAAATTTTATCATATCTTCATTAAATACTTTAATTTTGTTTTTGTATCGTTGATGTAAATAATCTGCAAATCTTTTATCTTTTTCTATCAAAATAAAATCTTTTGGCTTTTTATCTAAAATTTTTTCAGTAAGACTGCCAGTCCCAGGTCCAACTTCTAATACTATATCTTTACTATTTATATTTCCTGTCTCTACGATTAAATCAATTATTTTTTGATCATTTAAAAAATTTTGTCCCAAACTTTTTTTTGAAGAAAAAGGCATCAAATATTTTCTAAAAAATCAAAAGTACAAAAGATTGATGATGGATCAGACTTATTCTTCCCAACCATATCAATATTTGGACCATGGTCTGGTGTAACCTTAATAAATGGTAAACCAACAGTAACATTCACTGCATTAAATTTAAACAAGGTTTTTACTGGTGTAAGAACTTGGTCATGATACATTCCTATTACAACGTCAAACTGTTTAACATTTTTTTGCAAAAAAAATGTGTCTGCTGCAAAAGGGCCAATAACTTTAATTTTTTTTTTTGCTAAATATTTGATAGCTGGAATAATTTCTTTTTTCTCTTCGCTTATACGATCAATAGTTTCGCAATGTGGATTAAGTCCAAGAATAGCAATATTTGGCTTTATCATCAAATTTGATTTATAAAAATTATCTATTTTGATTACATTATTAATAATTTTCTTTTTTTTTTATAAACTTTGAAACATTTTTAATTGGAATGTGAGTAGTTAAAGGACTAACAGCAAAGTTTTTATTATATATTAACATTACAGGATCTCTGGTATTTGTTTTGCTTGCTATATACTCAGTAATTCCTGGAAATTTTTTTTTTAAAAAATGTTTTTTAGAAATTGGTCCATTTATTAAATAATAATTTTTTTTTTTTCTTATTAACTCTAAACTTAAATTAAAACAATTTTCAATATATTTATTTGAATGATCTGAAATATTAGAATACGTATTTTTAAATTTATATTCTACATTAATGATATTTACAATCTTGCTTTGTGATTTATTTATTTCTGAAATTAAATTAAGTTTAATTTTATACTTGAGCTTTCTCATTTGCCTTAAAAGTAATTTATAGCTACCAATTAAAACTATTTTTTTTTTTAATTTTTTGAACTTTTTGGTTTCGAAATATTTAAATAGGATTTCTGAAAATATTGAATTAGGCTCTCCAAGAACTATCAAAATTATTTTAGTATTCATAAATATCTATATTTCTTTTTAATCTTTTATAAAGTATTGATGAAAAATTATTCAATTGTCTATTAGTTTCATTATTAATTAATCTTTTCAGCTGGTCGTCAACATTAATTTTTTGTTTGAATTCTTTCTTGTCATTTAATTTAATCAAAATATAACCATTTTGTATTTTTATTGGTTTACTTATTTCATTAATATTCAATTTTTTTATTTCTTTGCTAATTATACTTGATATTTGCAACTCATTAATCCAACCTATTAGTCCACCTTTGTTTGATGTATTTGAGATGCTATAAATGTTTGCTGTATTTTCAAAACCTAATTTTTTTATACTTTCATTTATTTTAGAAACTTTGCTATCAATACTTTCCTCGATACTTTCTGTAAAAAATATTTCAGATAAATTGTATGAAAATTTCTTTTTTTCTTTACTAACTTTATCTAATATTTCTTTTTTTAGCTCTTTCTCATTCAAAACTATATTTGTTGAATATTTTTTATAAATTAATTGATTCCATAATGCTTCGTTATGCAACTTTTGTTTAATAATCTCATAATCTAAATTTTTACTATCAAGAATTTTTAAAAACTCATTTTTATTTTTTATATTTTTCCTTTTGAACAAATTATTTTCTAAGACTTTTAATAGATCTTTATTTATATCTAAATCAAAAAACTTCTCTAATTCTATTTTTTTTATAATCTCTGTGATTAAGGATTCCTTAGCTATATTATTAATTCTTGAATTTTCTAGCTCACGTAATTTTGGATTTAAAAAAAATAAATAATTTATTTCATTTTTAATGTCTATATTTGTAATGATTTGATCTTGAATTTTAACTTTAATTTCTATTACGTCTGAACTAGCAATTGTTTTAAAATTAAATAATATTACTAAAATTAAAAATATCTTTACTTTGTACATTGTTACTCAAAAATAGTATTTGCTGACCCACGTAGTTCAGCAAATGGAATAAATCTGATTAAAAAATATAAGCTTTCATCTGGTTTAAGGCTACCATCACTAAAAAATTTTTTTTCATATTCAAAAGATGCTGATAAGCAATCCGTTTCATATTGGTAAGCTAATTTATAAAATTGAGTGAAATCATCTTTAAGATCTTTTGTGGTATCAAATTTAATAGAATGTTCATCAGTAAATTTAATCTCTGTGTTATTACTTATTAATTCAGAGTTTCCAAGTTCATGATTTTCAGTAATATAGTCAAAGGTAGTAACTAATTTGTTTGAGCCCAATTTAGCAGTTATTGCATCATAATTAGAGAAATCTAGATCTCTGTCGTAAGAAAAATTATATTTCAGTTCAAATTTATCTTCAAGTTTATAAAAAATGTCCCCAACAATATCAGATCTGGTTTGATTAAGTTTAGATTTATTAGGTAAAGTATGGTTCTTTTCATCTTTAAATATGTTGCCTAAGTTAAATCCAAAAACTTTTTCATTTTCAAAATTCTGTTTTTCAAACTCTAAACCTAAAGTAAGAGAATTTCCTTTTTCAACCATGTCAGTTCTACCTATTCGATTTGGAGAAAAAATATTACTGTAGTCCATTCTTGATCCTGTGGAAGATATATTTTTTCCATTTGTAGGGCTAAATCTTAATTGTGCTATAGGTTTTAAAAAATTATTGCCTTTATTAAGATTTTTTTTAAGTGGCAATTCTGATTTAAGTAAAAAAGTTCCAAAGATTTCATGGTCATTTTTATTTTCATATACTGTTGAATTTTCAGAATAAGTATTAAAATTCTTTAATAAAAAACTATAGTCAGTTACTATTCCATTTGATGAAATAAAATCATAAGATTCAAAATTAAAATCATTATTGAGAAGAGTTTCATATATATTTGTGTCATATATTTTTTGAAAACCTGAAGACAAAAATTTAAATTGACCATTATAATTTTTATCTAAATCAATGTTTTTTTCAAAATTAAAATCAGGAAAAATATATTGATATTTATCGCTACTTTTTTTTGATAAATCTTCATAAAGTCTAACTGTACTATTCAGTCTAGTATTATTGTCTATATCTGTTTCAACTTCAAAACTTGAAGTCAATACACTGTCACTCTCTATAATTGGAGTATAACTTTTAATGTCATGAATTTTAAGATAATTGTCATTATTAACATTTTCGATTTTCAAGTTGTATTCTGTGTTGTCATTATACTCTCCATTTAAGTTCAAAAAGATATGTGAATTAGTGTCATTATCGTTTCTGTTAAAACTGAAATCAGTTTTTAAATTTGAATTTTTAAAAGCTTCTCGATATTCAGTATGAAAGATTAAATCATTATCCATATAAATTCTTGGTTTAAAAGTTAAATCTTTTGAGTTAGATATACTGTAAAAATATGGAACACTTATAGATGAACCTAAATTTTCAGAGCCCTTATAAAAAGGAGTTAAAAATCCAGACTTCCTTTTTACAGATGGATCAGGATGATTGAAATAAGGAATATAAAGTACTTTTTTATCAAAAACTTTAAACCAAGATTTTTCATACTCAAATAACTTTTTTGTTTTATTGTGAGTAAAAAGATTACTTTGAATTTCCCATCCTCTACAATTTTTATTTAATTTATTACATGTACTAAAAACAGTCTTATAGATTTTTGTTTTATCATTATTAGAAATGACACTTTTTCCTTTTAAAAGAGGGTCGTTTTTTTTATTACCAAAAAAAGAGTTTTCAAAATTTATAAAAATTTCTTTTCCAGCAATTTCGTTAATCTTTAATTTAATTCTGGAATCCTCAAAAAAATAACTATTTAAGTTTTCATCCACTACATTTACTTCTTTAGAGGATATAATTTCAGGGACTAATTCAAATATTAGCCCTTTATTGAATTGAAATTTATTTTGATTTTTATCTGTTATTTTTGTGAATTGATTACTTAATATTTCATTTGAAGTTCTATTATACAAAACATCAGAAGAATTAATTTTATAATCATCTTCGTATTTTATATATGTATCACTTTTTGAAAATATTGTATTTGTAACTTCGTTATAAATTATTTTTTGACTTTCAATATAAACTTTATTTTCTCTATCAAAATATTTTACATCATCTAAAACAATTAATTCAGAAATTTTCTTATTATAAATAAACTTATCTCCTTCAATTATTAAGTTACTTGATGGTATATTTGCTTTACCCTTGGTTGCAAAAATCATATTTCCGTTTTCTTCTATTTTAATATTTTTTGAATCAAAAAAAATAGTCTCTGCTTTTAAATTTGAACTCACAAATACCAAAACAAATAATATGATGTTAATTATAAATCTAGTTTTCATTTAGTTTAGTTAGTCCCATTGAACATATTAGAAAAATAAGTAGTTGCGGCAACCATACCGAAGCTTCCACTGGTAAAGTTTCATTTTTTCCAAATAAAATTGAGAAGTAATTAATATAATAAAAAATTACTGAAACCAATACTCCAATGACAATCAAAAAAAATTTCGATTTGATAAAATTTAATTTCAACATTAACAAAGCCCCAATTATCGTTGTAAGAGTTAGGTAGAATGGTATAGTATATATTTTATTTAAGTGAAGTTTAACCTCAGTAGCCGAATATCCAATAGAATTATAATTTTCTTTTAATTCAATTAGTTGCAAAATATTTAATGAATTGAGATTTGAATACAAATTAGCAATAATTTCACTATTAAATGATGATGTATATTGGAAGTGATCTATACTTTCTGTCTTTTGCTTATTTGAATAGATCTTTACATTATTTAAAATCCAATCTTTCTTCAAAATATTTGCCTCCTTGGACACAATTGTGTTTATTAATTTATAACTATTGTCTAATTCTATTATTTCTAAATTTTCTAATTTATTAATTTTATAAGTTTTGGCATTTATAATAAAAATTGTTCTACCATCTTTGCTTTTTTCTTTAATCCATAATCCACCTTCATTTACAACCGCTAAATGATCTCCTGCATCTGAATATTTATACTTCATACTTAAATAAAGACTTTTAAGATTTGCTGAAAATGAGTAGTAAAAAATTATAAGAATTATTCCAGTAATCAGAGAAACAATAGATATCGTCATTGTTATTTTAATATTATTTATCCCATTACTTCTAAGTAATTCAATTTCCTCATTTTCATAAAGATTAATGAAAAAAAACATTACCCCCAACAAAAAAATAAATGGCAGAATTTCAAATATAATTGATGGTATATTTAAAATTGTTAAAATTATTGGATAATAAAGCTGACTATCTTTATTTTCAAAGTATTTTATTTCTTCAAAAATATTTAAAAAAAAACTTAAAAAAACAAATACAATAAAAATAATAAAAATATTTTTTAAGAAAAGTTTTGTTAAGTAATTTTCGTATTGTTTTAACATTAAAGAAAATCCAATTTAAATTTAGTAAATAATAATAATACAAAATAATAAAGTAATACAAAAATAAAAGGTAATAGTAATATTAAATACGTAATATTAGTTGAGTTTAAAAAAAATTTTAAACTTAATTGAGATATTGTTATCACTAAAATTCCTATTAAAAAAATATTTAATTTATGTGATTTAAAAAAATATTTAGATTTAGGTTCAATTACCAGGCTCGATGCTATAAGTGCAATTATAAGCGTATAAAACGGCAATATAGATCTTTTATAAAGTTCTTCACTTATTGATTTAACTGTTCTTGTGTGGCAGGACTCATTTTTTGGATTATTTATCACTTCATTTTTACTTATTTTTTTCTGTAAATAAATTTCTTTTAAACATATATATAATTCTATTGTATCCGCTTCTTGTACTTTTGTTCGCGTTATAGTCTTAGTTGAAAATTCTGATAAGTCATAATCAGTCTCAGAAAAATTTAAAGTGTAAGTATTATTCTCACTTATATTTGTTATTCCTCCATTAAAAAGTCTTAAAATATATTTTTGATCTTTTTTTATTATCTTGCCACTTTCTGAAACAATAATTTTTGAATTTTTAGTATCAATTTTTTCATTAATATAGATTTTATTAAGCTTTCCATCTTTCTTGTACTCTTCAACAAAAATAGTTAGATTTTTTACTACATTAATAAATTTTTTTTCAGAAATTAATTTTGGTAAAAAATCAATATTCGATTCTTTTAAATATAATCTCCCAATATTTTGAGATTTAGGAACTATAAATAAATTTAAAACTAATTGTAATATCAAAAATAAAAATGAAAGTTGTAAAATAAAATTTATAAACTTAATTTTTTGTATGCCATTATTCCAAAAAACTATTAACTCATTTGAATTATTATATTTATTAATGACATAAAAAATTGATATAAAAAAAACAAATATTATTGTTTTACTAAATATTTTTGGCAAATTTAGAGAAACGTAAGTAAAATAAACGTTTAAACTATGTCCATCATCAGAAACTAAGTCCAAAAGGTTAACAGCCTGAATTATCCATACAATAAAAGTAATGCTAAAAGACGCAATTAAAAAAAAATTAACTATATCTAGAGAAAATTTACGAAATATTAATTTATCCATTGAAATTTTTGTTTTAATAAATATACAACATTATCTAATTAAAATTTCAAAAAAATGAAGCTAAATTTAAATTTTGTAAATAAAGTCCCAAAAATCGCAAAGGATAACGAGATTA
>MDTB01078212.1_pt1 | contig 10084 bp, 7 predicted proteins | sample 811161 | NCBI WGS metagenome assembly MDTB01 (sample SAMN05326650, study PRJNA326480) | marine metagenome | isolation source: seawater | place: Mediterranean Sea | collected 2009
GTATATGATTTTATTAATTTTGAATGATAATAAAAATAGTATTGTTCACGCAGGTTTAGCACATACAGAAAATGTAAGTAAATTATTAAATAAATTTTATAAATTTGAATTATTAGAAAGTAAAGGATTTAATAGATTGGAAGATATTTATAATATAGAAGAACCTACGTCTTGTATTTTTATTCCAAATCAAATAACAGATAAATTTAGTAAGAAATTTAATTTTTTTTCTTACTTTTTATAATGTTAACTTTAATTATTGGATTTTTATCAGGTGCTTATGTAGCTCAGACTTACAATATTCCAAATATAGAAGGTTTATTTAAAGAATGTTTAAAAAATCTTAAAAACTATGAAAAAGATAATAATAAAAAAAAATAAATTTTATTTAAATTAATTTCTATATATTAATATATGCTTATTGGAATTGTAGGTTATGGTTTTGTCGGTAAAGCAACTACGTTATTCAGTTCAGATGATAATTTTATGTCTTTTGATTTAAATCCTGAATTATGTAATCCAAAAGGAATTATTATAAATGATCTTGTTAAATGCGAAGTATTATTTGTTTCTGTTCCAACACCTATGAATGAAGACGGTACTGTTCATATAGGTATTGTTGAAAAAGTAGTTAATCAATTAAAAAGTATTAAAAGTGTTAATTGTCCTATAATTGTTAGGTCAACAGTACCACCAGGTACTTGTGAAAATTTAGGAGTTTTTTTTATGCCTGAATTTTTAACAGAAAAAAATTTTATGAATGATTTTAAAAATAATAAAAAATGGATTATAGGTTGTCCTAATAATTACAATGAAAATGAATTAATTAGAATTATACATATTATTGAAAAAGCATATGAATTTAAAAATATTAATAGTAAGGAAATAGAATTAGTAACAACAAAAGAAGCTGAAATGATAAAGTATTTTAAAAATACATTTTTAGCTGTTAAAGTTTCTTACTGTAATGAAATTAAAGATTTTTGTGATCAAAGAGATATTAATTATAATAATATCGTTAGATTAGCAACAGAAGATGATAGAATAACTTCTTCTCATACGTCTGTTCCAGGTCACGATGGTAAGAAAGGTTATGGAGGTACTTGCTTTCCAAAAGATATTAATGGGTTATATGGAGAATTTAAAAAATATAATATTAAAAGTTATATGTTAGAAAATTCAATTAAAAGAAATGAAGAATTAGATCGTCCATCTAAAGATTGGACTGAAAATAAAGGAAGAACTGTATTATAATTACTTTAAAAAATTAATTAATTTTTTTCTATAATTAATTAAATGCCAAAAAAAACTTTTTCAAGTCAAGATTATAACTCACCTGATGGTATGTTAACTTCTATTTGGGGTCCTCCTATGTGGCACGCTTTACATACTATAAGTTTTAATTATCCAATTAATCCTATAAAAGACGATAAAACTACATATTATAATTATTTTAAATCTTTGCAAGGTGTTTTACCTTGTAAATATTGTAGAGATAATCTAAAAGATAATTATAAAAAATTATCTTTAAATAAGTCTGTTTTTAAAAATAGAGATACTTTATCAAGATTTGTATATAATTTACATGAAATGGTAAATAAAAGATTAGGAAAAATATCAAATTTAACATATACTCAAGTTAGAGATCGTTATGAAAATTTTAGAGCTAGGTGTATAGATAATAAAAATAGTAAATTAGAAAAGGGTTGTACTAATTCATTATATGGTATTAAAGGTAAATGTGTAATGGATATTGTTCCAAAATCAAGTCAAAGAAAAACATTAAATATTCATTCTAGTTGTAAAATTAAAAAGAAAAAATAATAATAAAAATTATTTTAAAATAAATTATAATTTTTATTTTTATTTTATTTTTTCTTATATTATTTCCTTAATGGAACATTACAGCGAGATATTAATGATTTACATTAATTCCTAGGATAAGAAATATCTTATTTACCTATTTACCGCTCTAAATAAAGTAATGAATATAATATAACTTATATACTATATTATATTCATATATATTTTTATTTTTAAATAAATATTAGTTATCTATACCTTCTAATTGCTTATTTATTGTGTTTATTTCTTCTTTTGTTAAATTATGTTTTCTTACATTTTTATCTTCAATATCACTTTCACTATCAGTATCATTTAATGTTTCTATTTTATTTAAAATTATACTATCATCTGTATCTGTAGAATTTTTTAATTCTTCATTTACATTTTCTTCATCCGAATTATCATTTTCATCATCATTTGGAGGAGTCGTATTTGGTTGTCCCATAGGTTGTTGTCCCATAGGTTGTTGTCCCATAGGTTGTTGTCCCATAAGTTGTTGTCCCATATCTTGTCCTCTATTCATCATACCTTGTCCCATAGGTGGTTGTCCCATAGGTTGTTGTCCCATAGATGGTTGTCCCATAGGTTGTTGTCCCATAGGTTGTTGTCCCATAGGTTGTTGTCCCATAGGTTGTTGTCCCATAGATGGTTGTCCCATAGATGGTTGTACCATAGGTTGTTGTCCCATAGGTTGTTGTCCCATAGGTTGTCCTACATTGTTGGGGTTAGTTAAATTTTTTTTATTAATTAAATCTTGTTTTATATTTTGTAAATTTAAAATAGCTTTTTCTATTTCTTCAGGAGTTAGTTCGCCATTATTATTCATATTTTCAGTATTCTGTTTTTCTTCACTTTGATGTTTAAAATAGAAAAATAATGCAAGTAATAAAACAATTAGAACTATAAACCAAATAAATTTAGGATGTTTAATCCAAGATAATATTTTTTCTCCAAATGATAATTCATTTACAATTGTATCATTTATAGAATTAATATCTATATTATTTGTTTCATTTGAATAACTTTTATCTTCCATATCATATGATGAATTATTTTCTATTTTAGTACTTTTATTACTTGATATATTACCTGATTTTTTTGTAGTCATTTAATTAAAATATTTAATATTTAAAAATGATATTTTAAACTAATTTAAAAATTGATATATTATTATATAAAAGTTTGTAAACAATACTTTTATATGAATACAAGAAAAAGAAAATTCGATTCAATTAGTAGTGAAAAATCATTTATTGATTGGAATAAAATGATTTCTGCATCAAAAGTTAGAAATTATTTATTAAAAGATCCTTTACTTGACTGGTTAAATGAATTTAATATTTCTACAATTAATTCTATCCCGAATAAAAGATGTAAAAATAATAATATAAAATTAAATGGTTTTGATGATTTTACAACATTTATTATGAATCAAGGACTAATGTTTGAATCAAATGTTTATAGATTTCTAAAAAGAAAATATCAAGTAGTCCAAGTAGCAGAAGCATATCAAGCAAGAAATGTTGATAAATTTTATGAAACAATTGAATGTATGAAAAAAGGTGTTGAAATTATATATCAAGGTGTATTACACGATTATGAAAATAACATTTATGGATGTCCTGATTTATTGGTAAGATCAGATAGAATAAATGATATTTTTAAAAATAATTATTTGTCAAAAGAAGAACAATTAATTAAATCACCAAAATTAGATTCACCTTTTCATTATTTGGTTATTGATATAAAACACTCAACATTATATTTAACAGCGGATGGTATTCATTTACGCAATTGTAATAGTATACCTTGTTATAAGGGACAAATTTTAATGTATACTAGAGCTTTAGGAAATATTCAGGGATATCAAAGTAAATATGGTTTTGTTCTTGGAAAAAAAACAATTCATACAAAAAACAATATTACAACTGAATCAAATGATTTTATGAATACATTAGGTGTTATTAATTATGATAATTTTGATAAAAAATATAATGATTTAATTAATGATGCTATAACATGGATTCATAAAATGAGAACTAATGGTCACAAGTGGAAATTATTACCATTTCCTTCTGTTCCTGAATTATATCCAAATATGAAAAATGAAAAAGATGGTCATTGGAGAAGTATAAAAAATGACATAAATAACAAAATTTATGAAATTACAAATGTTTGGATGTGTAGTGTAGAAAAAAGAAAAAATGCTCATAAAAAAAAAATTTATTCCTGGAAAAATAAGAGATGTAATTCAAAAAATTTAGGTTTTAAACCAGGTAAAATTTATAATACAGTAGATCATATTTTAAAAATTAACAGACAATCAAGATTTAATATAAATATTAACTCTTTGAACGAAAATGATAATTGGAGATATTTTGGGGATGATACGATGGAATTTTATCTTGATTTTGAGACAATAAATTCAAATATGGGTCAATGTATTCTATCACAAGAAAATGTTAATTATAATTCAAATGATATTATTTTTATGATAGGTTTAGGTTGGATTATAAATGATAATTGGAATTATAAATGTTTTACAATTAAAAAAAATAATAGTTCTGAAGAATTAAAAATTTTTCAAGATATGTGGGATACAGTAGATAAAATTTTAGTAGAAAATAATAAATCTGAAAGTTTGTTTTTCCACTGGAGTCAAGCAGAACCTAGTCAATACAAAAAATTATTATCAAGGCATAATGAAAGTAATCTTAAAAAGATGGATTTTTATGATTTATATAATCTTTTTACTAAAAATAATATTGTTGTTAAAGGAGCTCTAAATTTTTCATTAAAATCAATTGCTAAAGCAATGTTTAATAATAAAATGATTAATAGTTGTTGGAATAAAGAAAGCCCTTGTTCTAATGGTTTAAATGCTATGTTACTAGCTTATAAATTATACAAACATAATAATACGGTAACTTGTGAAGAACCAATTATGAAAGATATTATTTATTATAATATGATAGATTGTAAGGTTTTATGGGAAATCTTAAGATATTTAAGAAATAATCATTAATAAAAATTGATTTATCTAGTTATTATATAATGTAATTATTATTTAATGAATAGAATTGAACAATTGCAAACAGTACAGAAAGAGGGTTTAGAACTTTTTAAAAAAAAAAATTCAGATTATGGTGATGCTTTTGCTGAATTTGGAACTATTGGAGTTCTTATGCGTATTCAAGATAAATTGAAAAGAGGTATCAATATTTCTAAAACTAAAGTTGAATTAGTAAACGATGAAACAATTAGAGATACATTAATTGATCTTCATAATTATGCGGCTATGGGAATAATGCTATTAGATGAAAAATAATTACTTTGGCATAAAGACAATTTATTTATATTATTTAAACAAGAAAATGGGTTATGATAAACTAGTTTCATTTATTAATAAAAATATTGGAAATAATTCAGTTAACCAATATTTTATTGATAGAGAAGTTAAAGGCAATAATTTAGCAAATCACATTTTTTTTGATATTCAATTTATTATTTATTATTGTATTAATTTGGTAGAAAATGATATTAATTATATTATTAAACTTTTAACAGGACTATTGTATAATGATAATAAATTAATTATAAAAAAAATAAATAATATTTTAAATAAAGATTATTGGAAAAAAATAAGTTTTAAATTTAATTTTGATGGTAATAATGAAATAATAATTATAGAAAATTTTATTAATAAAATTAATAATGAATATATCGATAGTTTAATATATTGGTGTATATTTAATTTCATAAATGATAAAATAAAATATATTCACGATATAGATTTTGTTAAAAGTATAAATATATTCTTTGATGGTATACCATCCTATTCAAAAATACAAGAGCAAAGAAGAAGAAGAATAAAAACATTTATTGAATCTCAAAATAGAAAAAAATTATTTTCACAATATTTTAATAATATTGATGATAGTGTTATATTAGAAGATGATATTTATTATGAGTATTTTTTATTCATACAGTATCAATATTCCTTTTCTAAATCACTTGGACCATATTCAAAATTAATAAAAAATTTATCTAAATTTTTAGATAAAAAATTAAAAGAAAAATATTCAAATAAAAAAATTTATATCGATAAAAGTACTAATTTAGGAGAAGCAGATTTTAAAATTTTTGATTATATTATTAAAAAAAAGATTAATTCTGAAATTTATATTCATTCTTGTGATTCTGATTTTGTTCACTTAATTTTAAATTTTCAATTACAATCAAATAATAATAAAATATTTTATTTTGTTAAATATAATTTAAGAGATGAAATGTTATTTGAAATTATAAATGCAAAAAAAATTATATCAATTTTAAAGGAGAAGTATAAACAAATTAATAATTTAACTAATGAACCAAATATTAATATTATTTATGATTTTTTATTTATCTTATTCTTTTTTGGTAATGATATAATTCCATTTAGTTTTGAGATAAGTTCTGAGATTAATTTAAAAATTATATTTAATTCTCATTATCAATTATTTAAAAATAATAATTTTATAGTTAATCTAAATAGTAAAAATTTAATAAATTTTAAAAATTTAGAAATATTTTTAAGAATACTAAAAGAAAAGAATTCATTTACAATCATTATTCTTAATAGAACTTTTAAAATATCTTATAATTTTATTTTATTATGTACAGATGTTTTAAAATATAATATTGATGATATTATAAAAAAATTATTAATTCCTTATTTATCGTATCAAGGTTTTGAAAAAAAGATAGATTCGAAAAATGATGTTAGATATTTATTATATAAAAAATATAAAATAAATGTTAATCCTATAAAAGATTTGTCTAAAGATATTCAAAAAGAATTAGAAGAATACTTTTCTTATATCTTTGATTTTTCAAACATTGATGATTATGGATTAATTAGATTAGAAAAATATTGTAATATTGAAAAAAATTCATATCAAACTTTATATAATAAATTAATATCCCAATCTACAGAAAATAATTTTTTTGAACTAGAAAAAGTAAATTTTATAAATAATTTATCTATTGATAATATTTATAATCAATATTTAAAATTAACTAATGACTTAAGTGTTTCTAAATATTTAGAAATAATTATTTATTTATCATATATTTTATTTAATAATTTAGATTATTACAATATTTATTATTTTGGATACTATTCTGAATTATTAGCACCTTCATTAGATAAAATAATAGATTTTTTAAATAAAAATGATATGAATAAATTTCAAGGTGACATATTAATTAAATTAAAAAAATCTAAAAAAGATTATTATTTTGATGAATTATCACATCATTTATTTATTACACCTTATTTAATGAATTCAGAATATGTTAAAGATATTAAAGGAAATAAAAATTTAAATAGTATATTAAATTTAATTAATAATAATATAAATGGTATATGGTATTTAGAAAATGAACCTAAAAAATTTAAATTAAAAGATATAGATCCATTAGAATATTTAAAAACTTATAATTTGGTTATTAATCTCTTTAATTCAAATTTAGCAAGTAAAATATATTATAATACTAATAAATTATTATTTTATAAAAAAATATAACTAGGTATGAATTGTTTAACATTTTTTCCAATTATAATATAATATAATCTATTATATTATAATGATTTTACCAATAAACGAAAAAAGAGAATTTTTTAATGGAATATTAAAAAATAATATTAAATATTCTATTATTCAAGATAAAAATATATCACAAGCTTCTGTTTGTGTTTGTATTAAAGCTTGTTCAATTAATAATCCAAAAGAATATCAAGGTTTAGCTCATTTTTTAGAACATATGTTATTTTTAGGGAGTAAAAAATATCCAAAAGAAAATTATTTTGATGATACGTTAAAATGTCACGGTGGGAGTTCAAATGCCTATACTGCTTTATTTGAAACAGTTTATTATTTTAGTGTTAACAATAATTACTTGGAAAAGATATTGGATATATTTTCAAGATTTTTTATAGATCCTCTATTTGATAAAGATTCTGTTTCAAGAGAAATTAATGCAATTAATTCGGAACATATGAAAAATTATCATAATGATATGTGGAGATTAAATCATTTCTTAACAAATCTATCTGATAAAGATTCTATTATTAATAAATTTACTACAGGAAATTTAGATTCATTAAATAAGAAAAATGTTAGAGAAAAAATGATTGAATTTTATAATAGTTATTATTGTTCAGATAATATAACAGTTGCTTTAATTACTCCTGATAATATTAAAGATGTTAATAAAATATTCTCTAATATTTTTAATAAAATTCCAAATAAAAAATCAATAAAAAATAATATTACAAAAACAAATAATTTTTTTAGTAATAGTAAGGTCGAATATCAAATTATACCTGTTTTAGATAATATAAATATTTATTATGTTTGGGAAATAAACTTTCCTTTTAACTTTTTAAATAATAAAGTTTTTGATATTATTGATTTTGCTATAGAAGATGATGGTGAAAATAATTTAGAACAAATATTATTTAAGAAAAATTTAATAAATTCATTAGGTAGTTTTGTATTAGAAGAAGGAATGTTTGTTTTAAATATTAATATTAATAAAAATAAAAATATTAAAAATACTATTCAAAAAATAAATGACCACGTTAGTTATTATTTTAATAATTTACATAAAATTAATTGGAATAAAGTATATGATTATGTTGATAAAAAAAGTAAGATATTATTTAATAATACTAAAATATCAAATGAAATAGATTTAATTGATACGATTGCTATGAATATGCACTACTTTTCAAAAGAACATTATTTATCAGGTAGTAAATTAGTAATAGAAAAAGATATAGAATTATTAAAAGATGAAATAAATAAATTAAAGTTTGATAAATGTTTTATTGTTTATTCATTACAGGATAAATTAGAAAATAATAAATTATTAGTAGAACCTATTTATGAATCAAAATATTATTTATTAAAAAATAAATTAGCAAAAAAAGAAATAATATTTGATTTTAAAATTAATACTGATAATAAATATATTGATATAAATCCTATTATTATAAAAAATTTAGACAAAAATAAAATACCTGTTTTAAAAAAAAATAGAATTTGGTATGGATCTATTTCAAATACAAATGAATCTTTTGTATTAGGAAATATTTTACTTAATAGTAATAAATTTTTTAATAATATAAAAAATTATTTAATAACCTTACTTTCAATAAACTACATTAACTATAAGTTAAGTAAAAAATTTTATCAAGAAGGAGATTTAGGTTACATTACATATATAAATGAAAATAATATTACATCTAATATTCACATTATAGTAGGTGGTTTTAATGATAAATATGATTTATTTTTTCAAGATTTTTTAAAATATTTTAATTTATTAACTAATGAGGTTAAAATGGATAAATCTATAATAGTTAATAATATTAACAAAGTTATTGAAAAATTAAAAAATGTAAAATTTAAAAGTCCTTGGGATTATTCAAGTATTGTTATTACTAATTCTACTAATAAAAATAGTTATAATACGGATGATAAAATTAAATTTTTAGAAAATACAAGTATTGACGAATTATTTAAATTGGTAAAAAAAAGGGTAAATAATATAATAACATTTAATAAATTAGGTGTAACTGTTTTATTTTATGGTAATTATAAATATGAAAATTTACCTAATTTAGATATATTTAAAAATAATTTTGATATTTCAATTAAAAATCCAATTAAGACATCAGTTATAAAAAATATAAAATTTAAAAAACCAAATAAAGATGATACAAATAATTTGTATAGTACTTATTTTAACTCTGGAATATTTAACCCATTTAATAATACAATATTAATTATGATTTCTATATTAATGGAACAACCGTGTTATGATTATTTAAGAACAAAAAAACAATTAGGATATTTAGTTAAAAGTGGTATTTTAAAAAATAATCCATATTATTATTTAGAAATAAAAGTTCAATCAGAAAAATCCGTTGAAGAAATTAAAAAGAATATTGATGATTTTATAAACATTTTTAAAGATATACTTGATAATTTAAATTTAGCTGATATAAAACAAACAACAAAAGAATTATTAGAAGAAAAGATAAATGGTATTTCTCATTATAATTCAAAATTTTTAAATGAAATAAATTATCGTACTTTTACATTCAAGAGAGAAGATATTTTACTAAATCAATTAAATAAAGTATCAAAAAATGATATTATTAAATATTTTAATAAATTATTAAAAA
>MDTB01080208.1_pt1 | contig 10084 bp, 12 predicted proteins | sample 811161 | NCBI WGS metagenome assembly MDTB01 (sample SAMN05326650, study PRJNA326480) | marine metagenome | isolation source: seawater | place: Mediterranean Sea | collected 2009
TCTTTATCTATTAATATAAAATTATAATCTTTAGCATCAAGCTTATTTATTAATTTATTTCCAATTAAGCCATTAAATCCAGTTAATATAATATTTTTCATCTTTGTAATAAAATTTTTGCAATTTTTAAATCTGTTCTATCATCAATATCTATACTTCTTTCTTTTGGAATAATTATATATCCAACTTTACCATTAAAAATATTTTTAGTTTTTTCAATATACTTTATATTAGCAATGTAACAAGATGTGGTAATATCATAGGTCATAGGAGCTTCCTGTCTATTAAAATATTTTTTTTTGTTGATTATTATTTTAAGTAAATCATTTTTAATAATTTCGACCATATTAAAATATGGATTTCTATAAGAGGGCGAAATACAAATAACTATATCATATTTTTCTGTTTCATATTTCTTGATACATTTCTTAATGTCTATCTCAGATCTAGCTGGCGATGTTGGTGGAAGAGAGATTAATGTATCGGGCATAGTCTTTAAGTTTTTTATTTTTTTAAGTTTTTTTATTGAATGCTTCCATACATCCAATTCTTTACTAGAGTCTTTTGCCAAATTTGAAGGTCTCTTAATCAAAAAATCTACTTTAGAATTTTTTGCATAACTTAATATTTTTTTTGAATCACTATTAACAGCAATTTTTCCTAATTTTTTAAATTTCTTTGCAATTCTTATGGACCATCCAATAAGTGGAATATTATTTATTTTTTTTAAATTTTTATTTTTTATTCCTTTTGAGCCAGCTCTAGCACAAATAAGGAAAAAATATTTCATTTGATAAGTTTTAATTAAAAGATTTATATTTTATGTAATATATATATATATATCAGATTTTATAATTTTAATGAAGATACTTCACATAGTTCATTGTATAGATACCGAGGGCCCATTAAAGGAAACCCTCAAATCAACTTTTCAACGAGTAAATGATACATTTGGTTTAAAGCTTAAACCATCATTAAGTAATTTAAAAAAACTACAAATGAAAAAAATGAAATTAGGAAATCTAGATAAAAATATTTCTACTTTTATAAGTAGGAGTAATCTTAACTACAACACTAATTTAAAAATGCTAAAAAAAATGCTTGGAAATATTCTTTCGGAAAAATTTCGTAAAACCATTACTGACGATTTTGGAAATGGATGGGTTTATTCTTGGCATTGTGTAGATCATATTGGTTTCAAATCAAACCCAAGGAGAAAATTATATGGTTATGGCAAAATATTTAGATTTTATAAAAAAATTTTAAATAGTAAAAATTCTAAAAATGATGAAATAAATTGGCATTTTCATCCTAAATCAATCAGATCAAATCCAATAGCAAATGCAACAAGTTATAATAATTCAATAAAAGAAATAACTAATATAATTTCAAAGAGAATAATAGAAGATAATTGGTTCCCAGTTGTAAACAGACCTGGATTTCATGCAATAAGACCAGACTCACATTTATTTTTAGAACAGTGGATACCTTATGATTATGCAAATCAATATTATGAAACAAAAAATGACCAAAAAGATTTGGATCATGGGCGATTTGGTGATTGGACAAGGGCATCGAAAACTTGGATAGGGTATAATCCTTCAATTCATGACTACCAAATTAAAGGAGGTTGCAGAAGAAAAATTTTTAGATGTTTAAATGTTGGTACAAGACATAAAATTTTAAAAAAAAAACATGTCAACCAAGCATTTAATGACGCAAACAAGTACAACAAGGCGATATTGTGTATTGTAAATCATGATTACAGGGACATGACTGATGATGTTTTAAACACAATGCAACTAATTAAAGAAGTCAAAAAAAAATATAAAAATGTAAAAGTAAAATATTCAGGTGCTGAAGAAGCGGCAACTAGTTTGGAGAAGAATAAAAATAAAATTTTTAAATTTAAACTCCAGATAAAAAAAAATAGATTAATAATAGAAAAAAAAGGTGATGGTAAATTATTTGGGTCACAACCATTTTTGTCAATTAAGACCAAAAAAAATGAATATTTCCATGATAATTTGGATATTATCAAAAAAGATAGAGTATGGAGTTATATCTTTGATTTTCAAACAATAAATTTGAATGAAGTTAAATCAATCGGAGTTGGTTCGGCAGGAAGATATGGCGGTTTTGTAATCTCCAAAAAAAATATGTGATCAGATTAAATTAAATGAAAAATATTGTTAAAAGAATAGATTTATTAAAATGTATTAATTCAAATAATGAATGTAAAATGTATCTTGAAAAAAATGTATTGTTGTGCACAGAATGTTCTAAAAGCCACAATATAGTTGATAATAAATTAATTTTTACTGAAAATTACTTTAACACTGATAATTGGGATAATAAGTCCGAAAAATTTAAAACACTTGATTATGGCGAGTTTCTTTTTAATAAAATAAATGGACCAAAAATTAAAGACTTGCCAAATATTTATGGAAATAACGGTCCATGCATAAATTTAGGATCAGGCGAAAATGATTATGAAAATTATATTAATGTCGATCTGGGAAATTATAAAAATGTAGATGTAATATGCAATTTAGAAAAACTGCCTTTTAAAAATAATTCAATATCTTTAGTTGCATGTAATAGCGTATTTGAGCACTTAAAAAATCCAGAAAAAGTTAAGGAAGAAGTAAAAAGAGTATTAAAAACCGGAGGATATTTTTACTTATGTATTCCATTTATGTGCATAAGACACCATGAAATAGACTTTAGAAGATGGACATCGTATGGTTTAAAAGATTTTTTGGAAACAGATTTTGAAATAATAGAAAGTGGTGCATGTAGATCACCTGCTCAAAGCTTAATTAGTTATGTAAATGCTTTCATTGATTTGTCTATAAAAACTAAAATATTAAAAAAAACTCTATTTTTTTTATGGAAATATTTAAGCGCACCATTATATCTTTTGAAAGTAAATAGCTCTGAACATACACAATCGATGGCTCAAACGATTTATATAATTGGTAAAAAAAAATGAATTATTTTGAAAAAAATTTTAAAAGGACTTTTTTAATAGCAGAAATAGGAGTTAATCATGATGGTAGAATCAACAAAGCTATCAAATTAATAGATGTAGCAAAAAAATCTGGAGCAGATGCTGTAAAATTTCAAACATATATAACTGAAAAATTATCAACAAAAAAAACATCAAAAACTAAATATCAAATAAAGTTTACAGGAACAAAGACTAGTCATTTTGAAATGCTCAAGAAACTTGAATTAAGTTTTGAGGAATTTGTCAAAATAAAAAAATATTGTAAAAAAAAAAAATATTTTTTTTATTTCAACACCATATGAGTCTGAAAGCGCAAAATTTCTTGATAAAATTGATACTAAAATTTTTAAAATTGCTTCGGCTGATATCTCAGATTTTTTTCTAAATAATGTAGTTTCAAAATTCAAGAAGCCTACAATAATATCAACGGGCACAAGCAATAATTATGAAATAAGTAGAATTTTAAAAGTTTATAAAAATAATATGTCTAACATTGCTTTACTTCATTGTGTTTCAAACTATCCTTCCTCTTTAGAATCTAGTAATTTAAATTGTATTCCAGAAATGAAAAAAAAATACAATGTTCCAATCGGATTTTCTGATCATACAAAAAGTTTAATAGCTGGTTCAGTGGCAGTATCACTTGGTGCTAAAATTATAGAGAAACACTTTACGCTTAATTGTAAGGATATTGGGCCCGATCATTTCACATCACTTAATCCTAAAGAATTTAGTCTCTATGCAAAAATGATTAGAGATACTGAGAAGATAATGGGAAATAATAAAAAAGAACTACAGAATGAGGAAATTGATATGAAGAACGTTTCAAGAAAAAGCCTATATTATTCTCATAAATTGAAAAAAAATTCCAAAATTAAAGTTGAGGACTTTGATAACTTGAGACCTGGAATTGGAATTAATTCCTTTGAGGCAAAAAATTTAATCAATAAAAAATTAAAAAAAAATGTTAGATTTCATCAAATAGTAAGTAAAAAAGATTTTTATAATGTCTAGAAAAATTAAAAAAAATATTGTTATTGGAAGTGGAGGTCATGCTAGAAGTCTGATTTCCATACTTTTGCTCAATAAAAACAGCAATATTAAAATAAAATCATTTAAAAAAATTGATAAGAATGAAAGAATTTATAATCATAAATTAGAAAAGCTGAACCCAAGTAAGGACTTAAATAAAAATTGTAATTATTATTTAGCAGTTGGAGATATAAAGCTAAGAAACAAATATTATCGTTTGTTAAAAAAAAGAAATAGAAGTTTACCGAATATTATTTCTAAATCTGTAAATTTTAGTAAAAGTATCAGGATAGGAAATGGAAATTTTTTTGGTGAAAATATCTTTATAGGCCCTTTTACTAAAATAGGTTCAAATAATATAATAAATACCTCATGCTCTGTCGACCATGAATGTGATATAGGGGATAATTGCAATATATCTCCAGGAGTTATAATAGCTGGAAGAGTAAAAATGGGAAATAATATTTTTATTGGTATGGGCGCATGTATTGCTGATAACACAAAAATTGTTAGTAACGTAATTATAGGTGCAAATTCATTTGTAAATAAATCAATATTAAAACCAGGAACATATTTTGGTAGCCCTTTAAGGAAAAAAAAATGATTTACCTGTCAACTGGACATTTTCAAAAACAAAATTTCTATAAAACTGCATTGCTGTATGCAAAAAATAATATTTCAAATATAGAGTTTAGCGGTGGTAAGTTTACAAAAAATATTGACATAAAGTTAAAAAAACTAAAAAAAAAAACAAATATCTTTCATATTTCATAATTATTTTCCTGTGCCAAAAAAATCATTCATCATAAATTTGGCATCATCAACTGATAAAATTCATAAGTTAAGCATAAATCATTTTAAAAAAGTAATAGATATATCTAGTTTATATAAAATTAAATATGTGAGTATGCATGCAGGTTTTAAAGTAAATTTTTTAAAGAATAGTTTTAAGATAAATAATATTAATGAAGTAAATATTATAGATAATGACAAAGCAGAAAAGAATTTTTTAAAATCTATAAGAATTATTTCAAAATATGCCAAAAAGAAAAATATTAGAATTTTAATTGAAAATAATGTTTTGAGTAAAAAAAATTATTTGTTGTTTAAATCAAATCCTTTTCTTTTTTCTGAATCTAAAAGCATTAATAAAATCATGAAAGATCTCCCAAAAAATGTAGGATTAATTCTAGATACTGGTCATCTAAAAGTTACCTGTAAAACATTGGGATTAAATCTTTCTGAAGAGTATAAAAAGGTTTTTAAACATATTAAAGCCTATCATCTAAGTGATAATAATGGTCTAGCAGATACAAATAATTTATTCACAAAAAATGCGTGGTGGTTTAAAAAATTTAAAAAAAAACTTGATTACTATACAATTGAAGTTTATGACGATGACCTTTCAAAATTAAAAAAACAAGTTTCTATAGTGGAAAAAAAAATAAATACTAAAAAATTCTAGATTGCTTAAAAAATATAAAAAATTCTTGATAAATTACGACAAAACAATACTTAATTGTATGCGTAAGATAAACAAAAATTCAATGAGTTTTTGTTTAGTTGAAAAAAATGATCAAATTATTGCAATTATTACAGATGGGGACATAAGGAGACATATTACCAAAGGTGGTTCATTAAAAGATCCGGTTACAATTGCAGCTAATAAGAAATTTTATTATTTAACAAAAGAAAAGATAAATACAAGAGTATTTGATGTTAAAAAATATTTTAAGAGTTCTATTAAATATATCCCTGTAATTGATAAAAATAAAAAACTAAATAGAATTTTTTTCAAGGAAACAGATATTTCCACTTCTTTAGTGAAGCCTTACTTTGGTGGAAATGAAATAAATTACTTAAATGAGTGTATAAAATCAAATTGGATTTCATCTCAGGGAAAATTTGTTGAGAAGTTTGAAAACAAATTTCAAGAAATATTTAAAACAAGTTATAATTTAACAGCTTCAAATGGAACTAATGCCCTCCACTTAATACTTGCTAGTTTAGGAATTGGGAGAGGTGATGAGGTAATTGTTCCTGATTATACTTTTATTGGTTCTGTTAACCCAATAATTTATAACAACGCTACACCTAAGTTAGTGGACATAGATGATAACTTCGGAATTGATGCCAAAAAAATAGAAAAAAATTTGTCAAAAAAGGTAAAAGCTATAATCGTTGTGCACCTGTTTGGTGTTCCAGCTAACATTTATGAGATTAAAAAAATTGCAAAAAAAAAATAATATATTTCTAATTGAGGATTGTGCGGAAGCAATTGGAAGTTACGTACGAAATAATCATGTTGGTAATTTTGGAGATGCAGCAATGTTTAGTTTTTTTGGAAACAAAACAATCACAACTGGTGAGGGTGGAATGGCATGCTTTAAAAAGAAAAAATATTATGAAAAAGCAAAGTTACTTCGCGATCATGGAATGTCAAAAAACAAAAGGTATTGGCACGAAATTGTAGGATACAATTATAGGATGACTAATATGCAAGCAGCTGTGGGTTTGGCACAGCTTGAGAATTATAGAAGCATAATAAGGAAAAAAAAAGAAATTGCCAAAACATATAATCAACTTTTAAAAAAAAATAATTTTATCAAAACATTGCCTATCTTAAAAAATAAAGTAAATTCGTATTGGTTTTATGTAATTCAAATTAAAAACACCAACAAATTTAAAATAAATTATTTTATAAATTATTTAAAACAGCAAGGTATTGAGGCCAGAAGGTCATTTTATCCAATTCATAATATGAAAATTTATAAAAAATACTCCACAAATGATATTAAAGTTTCAAATACTAAATCTAATTCCTGTGTATTGCTACCTTGTTGGCCGAATATGAAAAATAATGAGGTAAAATTTATTTCAAAAAAAATTAATACCTTTTTTTTTGAATAATGTTTAAAGATATAAATTGGTATGGACAATTAAATATACTTTGTAAATATTTAGACACCAAACCAGAAATACCTTTTGCTTCAATCCAACATGGATACATTACAGAAAAAGATTTGAAACAGTCAAAAGTTAGAAATTTAAGATTTATTCCTTTTTTGGTTTGGAATAAAAAAATGCAGACTTACTTGAATCTTAAAAATGATAGGAATGTAAAAATCATAGGTGCTCCATTTATTTATATTACTAAAATAAAAAAAATTAAAATGAAACCAAAAGGAACTTTATTGATGTTTATTCATTCAGAAAATACTTTAAAACAAAAATTTATTTCTGAAAAAATTCTTCAAAAAATAAAAAAAAACTACCCATCTCCGCATACAATAAGTCTCTTTCATAATGATTTTAACAAAAATTCAATAAAATATTATGAAAAATATGGATTTAAAGTAGTAACTTTTGGACCTAGGACAGATAAGAATCATTTAGAAAAACTTTATAAGTCTTTAAAAAGTACAAATTATTTCATAACAGATTATGTTGGATCTTCATTTTATTATGCTCTTTTTTTAAAAAAAAAAACTAAATTAATAAAAAGTCATTATAAATTTGAAGTAAGTTCGAAAGAGAGAAAATTTTACAACAAATTTTTGAAAAATTTGGACAAGGAAAGAGATAATTTATTAAAAAAATATTCTAGATCAAAGTTTATTCCAATTAAGGATGGATATAAGATTGCTTGTAAAGAACTAGGATATAAATATTTAAAAGAAAAAAAAGATTTATTTAAAATACTTGGTTTAGATAGTTACTTAAAAAAGTATTTAGCTTTATTTTTATATAAAATTAGACCGAAATTTATGTATTATAAAAATCTTTAAAATAAACCACTTTCTTTTATTTTTTGATTAGCAATATGTTCTTTTCTATCACACCTGCAACCAACCTTATTCATTAAATCACCCATATCAGAGAAATATTTTTTGAAATCAGATACATCATAATTATAATATAGATCCCAAAAATTATTGCTTTTTAAATCACCTATCTCTGTTGCTTTAAAATTTGGAGCTGCAGATTGAGAGCATTGATATAACTTACCATCAAAGCCAACTGTGGGATAAATAAATCTTGCAACACAAGGCAGAGTTCTATCCTTATAAAAAATATTATTTTCACTGTCTGGATCCACAACTAGAACTTTACATTCTTGACTGTCATATGATTGTATCCACTCTTTCAATTCTATCATCATTTTATTCTTTTCTTCACTTAAGGGAACTGTTTCAATTTTTTTTTCATTAACAAGTCCTCTTGGAGGTTGTGCAAATGAAAATCTTAATAAATTACAGCCTGCACTTTTAAAATCTAGAATAAATTTTTCTATCTCTTTTTTTGAAGAATTAAATTTATTTAGCAAGTAAGCTGCACTCACATCAAATTTTCTTTTAGTTACATTTGCTTCTTTAATTCTCTTTACATTATTTAAAACTTTATCATACAATGGTGCTTTAGTATTCATCCCATGAACTTTATTAAAGATTTCATTAGAGCTAGAGTCTATACTCAGGCTTATCCAACTTTGAGGATTAATATCACTATCTTTTAATAAATTTATAAATTTATCACTTACTTTGATAGGTTTAGTGTTAAAACCAAAAATCATTTTTCTTCTTATTGTAGTTTCAAGGAGATCGTCTATACTTTTCGAATTAAGAGGATCTGTTGCCCATCCTGCAAAAGTAACTTTTTTTACACCTCCATCAGCTAATTCATTAAGAATTTTTATTAATATTTCTGTATCTGGCCTTTCATCTGTATTTATCACTGACTCACCATAACAATATGGGCATGAAAGCCAGCATATTTTTTTACCTTGAGGTCCAGGTTGAAATTCAACTTGATGTGGTATTACTGTCTTGTCGATTATTTTTTTTTTTAATGTTTCTGCATTTTCAAAATATTCAGCAGAAAATTTATATTTTTTTTCTAAATTATATTTATCTTGCATTAATTTTTTTTATAAGTTTTCTTACTTTTATCTTAAGGATAGTATCATGTTTTAGATTATAAAAATCTTTATAAGTTTCTACTGGATACCAAAAACCATCAAAAATAAAAGATCCAATATTATGAATTTTATTAAAAAAGTAACTTTCAAAATCAAGACAATTTTTTTTTTTTATCATTTTTAAAACTTTTACTTTAAAAATAGAAATACCAGTATTTCTGAAAGATTCATATTGATTATATCCTTTAAGCTTATAGCTTTCCACTCTTTCATTTTTAATAAATTTATAAACTCTCGAACTATTTTTTTTTTTTATGATGGATCCCCATGAAGTTTTCATTTTAATTCCAGACAATGAGATATTAAACTTATTTTTTTCGTGAAATAAAATAAAATTTTTTAAATTAAAATCAAATATTGTATCTGAATTAACTAATAAAAAGTTATCATAATTATTTAAAAAATCTTTTACCTTGTAAATTCTGTCAAAAATTTCTGTATTTCTACCTGTGTCAACTAATTCAATTTTATCTAAATGATTTTTAAACTCACTTTTAATATATTTTTTAATTTGATTTCCTCTATAGCCTAGGGGAAATATTATTTTGTTAAATTTTGCATTTATAAGATCTGATACCACAAACCAAATAATTGGTTTTTGTTGTACAGATATTAATGACTTAGGAATTTTTTTTGTAATTTCAAATATTCTGGAGCCAAGGCCTCCACATAATACTATAGCTGCATTTTTCATGTTAATTATATATTAAAGAAACTACCTTAGAACCATGAGGCTCATAGTTAATACTGATTAATTTACTTTTTGGAAAATTTTTCTTTATAGTTTTAACCTGATTCTTATTTGCCAAACATAAAAAAAAACCACCTCCTCCTGCCCCTAATAATCGATGGCCACTTATTTTTAAATTGCTTAATTTATTACTGAACTTATTAATTTTAGTTGGTGAAATAGATTTTGATATCCTTTTCTTAAGTAACCAAGATTTTTGTATTAAATTTTTAATATTTTCAAGATTTAATTTTTTTTTTTCAAACTCCATTTTAAAATCTTTTGTCATTTCTTTCATTATCTCCATTTCAGGAAAAGTTTCTTTCTTAAA